>Ga0307278_10000084_pt1 | contig 44847 bp, 40 predicted proteins | sample ER_DNA_117_FD_194482 | JGI IMG/M metagenome (GOLD analysis project Ga0307278, IMG submission 194482) | Bulk soil microbial communities from the East River watershed near Crested Butte, Colorado, United States - ER_DNA_117 | ecosystem: Environmental > Terrestrial > Soil > Floodplain | place... | reverse complement strand
CCGGCCTTCTTGCCTTCCTCGGCCTTGGTCTGCGCCTCAGTTGCGTCGACCCAATCCGCTCGTGTGTCTCACTGAATCTGGTCCGCACGGCGCTGCGACCCGCTTCGCTGTCTCAGTGAACTTGGCCACGGCACCTCACCTCGTCTCACCGGGATGCCGCGCGCTTCAGAAAGGGATCGATGCGGATGTATCGGATATATAGGACCAACGTGGCCCCGCCCCGCAGCAGTGGGCCGCTACGGCGCCTGCCCGCTGGCCGCAAGGCTGGCCACACTCTCCTCATTCGGGTGGGATCCGGGCCGATGCGCCGGACGTGCTCGGCCATGATAATGATCCTTGTGGAACGTACGATTCCTCAACGACTGGCAGACTCGAGAGATGTTGGCGACCTCGGTCCGGCTGCTGCGGCTGCTGTCGCTCCTGCAGTCCCGGCGTACCTGGTCCGGCGCGGAGCTGGCGCGCCGGCTGGGGGTGAGCACCAGGACGGTCCGCAACGACGTCGAGCGGCTGCGCATCCTCGGCTACCAGGTGGACTCGACGACGGGGACGGCCGGCGGCTACCGGCTCGGCGCCGGCCGCGCGCTGCCGCCGCTGCTGCTCGATGACGACGAAGCGGTCGCCGTCGCCGTCGGTCTGGCCGCGGCCGCATCCGGCTCGGTGACCGGGATCGAAGAGACCTCGCTGCGGGCGCTCGCCAAGCTCCAACAGACGCTGCCGTCCCGGCTGCGCTACCGGGTCGACGCGCTTCGCTTGGCCACCGTCTCGGCTGCCGGCGGCGGGCCGACCGTCGATCCCGACACGCTGACCGTCGCGGCCACCGCCATCCGCGACCACGAGCAACTGCGGTTCGACTACGTCGCCCACGACGGGGAGGCCACCACCCGGCGCACCGAACCGCATCGCCTGGTCTACACCGGACGCCGCTGGTACCTGCTGGGCTGGGACGTTGACCGGCGGGACTGGCGCACGTTCCGCGCCGACCGGATCCGCCCGCGGCTTCCCACCGGCCCCCGTTTCACACCCCGTGAGCCGCCCGAGGACCCGGTCGCCCATGTGGTCCGAGGTGCCGGCTCGCTGGCCTGGCGCCACCCGGCCAAGGTGCGCCTCCACGCACCCGTCGAACAGCTCGCCGAGCAGCTCGCGCCCGCGGGTGGGCTGCTGACACCGATCGACGAGCGGTCGTGCCTGCTGGAGACCGGCGGCGACTCGCTCCACGAGCTGGCCGCGTACCTGGGCAGCCTCGGTGTCGCCTTCAACGTTCTCGACCCGCCCGAGCTGCGGGCGCTGCTGCGCGACCTCGCCGCCCGGTACGCGGCCGCCGCCAACCAGCCGCAGTAGGCCAGGCCCGCTCGCTCACCTTGTCAGGGTGGAGGACTACCGTGATCGGCTGGCAGCACTCATCCAGCCAACCAGTATCGCCCCCGCCCCCGGGCCCAGGAGCCTTGATGCCCGTCCAACTCGACCAGACGGCCGTTGTCGCACAGGTCCCGGCCCTGCTGAGAACGCTGGCCGGGCCGGCTGCGGTCCCCCACCCCGAGCAGCTCTCCGCCATCCAGGCGGTCGTGGCCGAGGGGCGGCGCGTCCTGGTCGTGCAGCGCACCGGGTGGGGCAAGAGCGCGGTGTACTTCCTGGCGACCCGGCTGCTGCGCAACGCCGGCGCCGGCCCCACGTTCCTCATCTCCCCGCTGCTGGCGCTCATGCGCGACCAGGCCGCCGCCGCGGAACGGGTCGGCGTGCGGGCGGCCAGCATCAACTCCACCAACGTGGGTGCCTGGCGGGCGATCGAGGACCAGATCGCGGCCGACCAGGTGGACCTGCTGCTGGTATCCCCCGAGCGGCTCAACAACCCCGGCTTCGCCGCTCGGGTCCTGCCGCTGCTGACCCGCCAGGCCGGACTTGTCGTGGTCGACGAGGCCCACTGCATCAGCGACTGGGGCCACGACTTCCGCCCCGACTACCGGCGCATCGCCCAGATCCTACGCACCCTGGGCGAGGGCGTGCCGGTGCTGGGCACCACCGCCACCGCCAACGCCCGCGTGGTCGCCGACGTCGCCGAGCAGCTCGGCCACGACACCCTCACCCTGCGCGGCCCACTGGACCGGGCCAGCCTGGTCCTGTCGACCGTAGCGCTGCCCAGCGCGGCCGAGCGGCTGGCCTGGCTGGCCGAGCAGCTCCCCCAGCTCCCCGGGTCGGGCATCGTCTACTGCCTGACCGTCCCAGAAACCCGCCGGGTCGCGGCCTGGCTGCAGGCCAACGGTATCGACGCACGCGCCTACTCCGGCCAGGACGACACCGCCGACCGGCTCGTGGTCGAGGAGGTGCTGGCCGCCAACGCCTGCAAGGCGGTGGTGGCCACCTCGGCGCTGGGGATGGGCTACGACAAGCCCGACCTGGCCTTCGTGGTCCACTACCAGGCCCCAGACAGCCCCGTCGCCTACTACCAGCAGGTCGGCCGGGCCGGCCGGGCGCTGAGCCGGGCCGAGGTGATCCTGCTCGGTGGGCCCGAGGACCGGCGCATCTGGGAGTACTTCACCACCACCGCGTTCCCACCCCGCCGGCTGGTCACCGAGGTCCTCGGGCTGCTGGACGACGCCGACGAGCCGCTGCGGCTCGCCGACGTACAACGCCAGGTCAACCTTGGGCAGGGTCGGCTGGACCAGCTGCTCAAGGTCCTCGACGTCGAAGGCGCCGTGCGGCGGGTCGACGGCGGCTACCTGCGCGGCGACCCCGGCTGGACCTACGACGCCGACCGCTACCGGCGGGTCACCGCCGCCCGGCGGGCCGAGCAGGCCGCCATGCTCGACTACCTGACCACCGACGCCTGCCTGATGGCGTTCCTGCGCCAGCAGCTGGACGACCCCGACGCCGCCCCCTGCGGCCGCTGCCAGCGCTGCACCGGCCACGGCCACCCCACCACGGTCCGCGCCGAGCTCGTCGCAACTGCGGTCGGGTTCCTGCGCGACCAGGACGTCACGCTGCAGCCGCGTCGGCAGTGGCCGGCCGGCGCGCCGGTCGCCACCCGCACCATCCCCGAGGGCCGGCGGGCCGAGCCGGGCCGGGCGCTCGGCGAGGCCACCGACGCCGGCTGGGGACCCCTGCTCGCCGAGCTGCTCACCCGCGACAAGCCCCTCTCCGACGAAGTCGTCGGTGGGCTGGCGCGGTTGCTGGGCCGCTGGGGGTGGGAGCAGCCGCCATCGTGGGTCACCTTCGTCCCCTCTCGCTCCCGGCCGACGTTGGTCCGTGACCTCGCCGACCAAGCCGGCCGGCTGCTCGGCGTACCCGTCCACCCGGTCCTCGAGCGGGTCCGTCCGACCGCCCGGCCCCAGGCCGAGCTGGCCAACGGCTTCCACCAGTACCGCAACGCCCACGACGCGTTCGCGGTCACCACCACCGCACCCCACGGCTCGGTGCTGCTGGTCGACGACGTCCGCGGGTCCGGCTGGACGCTCACCGCGGTCGCAGCGCACCTCCGCGACGCCGGCGCCGACGCCGTGCACCCGCTGGTCCTGCTGTCGGGTTGGCCGACCCTTGTCCCCCACTCGACGCGCTGAAGCCTGGCGGGGTGGAATGTCCCATCGCACCCAAGGAGGCGGCGGTGGCGTTCCAGCGGTACCTGGCCGAAGAGGTGGCGATCGACCACGCCGACGGGGTGCTCTCGCGGCGGGAGGCGCTACGGCGACTCGCGCTGCTCGGCCTGGGCGTGCCGGCGGCCTCGGCGCTCCTGGCCGCCTGCGGCGGCGACGGCGGCGGCGAGCCGGCCCCCGCGACGACGGGCGGGGCGGCCACGCCACCCGGACCGGCCGTTGCCACCCAGGAGGTCACCTTCCCCGGCCCGGCGGGGCGGACCATCCAGGGCGCCTGGGCACCGGCCACCCAGCCGCGCGGCGCGGTCCTGGTCATCCACGAGAACCGCGGCCTCAACGACCACATCCGCTCGGTCGCCGGCCGGCTGGCCGCCAGCGGCTACTCGGCGCTGGCCATCGACCTGCTCTCCGCGGAGGGCGGGACCGCCGCCCTCGGCGACGAGGCCAGGGCGATGGCCGCGCTGAGCAGCGCCCCGCGGGAGCGGTTGGTGGCCGACATGCGGGCTGGCCTTGGCGAGCTGGAGCGCCGCGCGTCCGGCCAGAAGCTCGGCGCGATCGGGTTCTGCTTCGGCGGCGGCATGGTCTGGCTCCTGCTCGCCTCGGGCGAGCCACGCCTGGCCGCGGCCGCGCCGTTCTACGGGCCGCTGCCCGACAACGCCGACTTCTCCGGCTCGGAGGCGGCCGTGCTCGGCATCTACGCCGAGCAGGACGAGCGCGTGAACGCCAGCCGCGAGGCGGCCACGGCCGCGCTGGAGCGGGCCGGGCTGACCCACGAGATCGTCACCTACCCGGGCGCCAACCACGCCTTCTTCAACGACACCGGTCCCCGCTACCACCAGGACGCCGCCACGCAGGCCTACGCGAAGGTCCTCGACTGGTTCGGCCGCCACCTGGGGTGACGGCCGCCTCCTCGCCGGCATGCCGCACCACGACCTCGAAGAACGGCCCGTAGCCCGCCTGCGCCTCCAGGCGGTCCCACACCTGGACCGCGACGGTGGTGGCGACCGCTTCCTGGGTCGCGCTCCCTGACGCCGACCGGCCTGGCGCCGCCCACCGACAGGCCATAGAGTCCATACCGGCATATCCGGCACTCCAGGGGAGGCGACATGGCCGACGACTACGCCAACGAGGACCTGCGCTACTGCGCCGTGCCGCGGCGGCCGGACCCGGTCATCCCGGAGGGGCTGGACTTCGACCGCACGAACGCGATCGTCCTCGGCCGCGCGATGTGGGCCAACGGCACCGTCATCCACTACCACTTCTTCGACCGCGACAGCGACGGCGGCACCGTGCGGTTCGCCGACGGCACCACCAGGTTCGTCACCTGGGTCGGCGAGCCGGCGCAGCAGGACGCGGTCCGGGCCGGCTTCGAGACCTGGAAGGACCTCGGCATCGGGCTGGAGTTCCGCGAGGTCGGCGACCGCTCCGAGGCCGAGGTCCGGGTCGGCTTCATGGACTTCGACGGCTCCTGGTCCTACCTGGGACGCGACGTCCTCAACCAGGGCATGAACGCGCGCACCATGAACTTCGGCTGGGACCTGACCACCACCTACGGGCGGACGACGGCGCTGCACGAGATCGGCCACACCCTCGGCATGCCGCACGAGCACCAGAACCCGTTCGCGGGGATCGTGTGGGACGAGCCGAAGGTCTACGAGTTCCTCGGCGGGCCGCCCAACAACTGGGACCGCGACAAAACCTTCCACAACGTGCTCCGCAAGCTCGACCCGACGGAGGTCCAGGGGTCGACCTGGGACCCGGACTCGGTCATGGAGTACCGCTTCCCTGGCGGGCTCATCCTCCAGCCGGAGCCGTACCGCGGTGGCATCAGCCCGCCCGGCACCATCTCCACCCTCGACCAGGAGTTCGTCCGCCAGTGGTACCCGGCGGCCGACCCCGCGGGGCCGCCGACCCTGGAGCCGTTCCAGTCGGTGGCGCTGGACCTGGCCGCCGGCGAGCAGGCCGACTTCACGCTGACGCCTCCGGGCACGCGCGAGTACCAGCTCGGCACGTTCGGCGCCAGCGACGTGGTGCTGGTGCTGTTCGAGGAGGTCGAGGGCGAGCTGCGGTTCGTCGCCGGCGACGACGACAGCGGCGAGGACCGCAACGCGCTGCTGACCGCCAAGCTGTTCCAGGGACGCCGCTACGTCGTCCGGCTGCGGATGTACTTCTCGTGGCAGTCGGGCACCACCGCGATCATGTACTGGTAGCGCCCGGCTCAGCCCTTCTCGGCGCCGGCCGGCCACTACTCCACCGAGCGGGCGATCTCCTCCACGTCGGCCTGGGCCTGCTTGGCGGCCGCGTCCGGGTCGAGCCGCCCGCCCAGCGCTTCGGAGAGCGCCTTGGTGATGGGCAGCTCGGCGAGCTGGGCGCCGACGAGCTTGCCCTGGCCCTGCCGGAAACCCCAGCGGCTCATCGTGTCGGTGCTCCTGGTGAGGGCGTCCAGCACCTCGGCGGGATAGATCTCGGACAGCGGCTTCAGGTCGTCGACCCCGGCCTGGAGCTTGCCCCACGCCTCGGCGTACCGCCGGGGGTCGTCCTTGGTGCCGGCGCGGGTGGGGATCTTGCCCTCGGGCGCCAGGGCGAGCCAGTCGACGTAGCCGTCGCTCATCATGAACTCGACGAAGCGTTTGGCCGCGTCGGTGTTGCCGTCCTTGACGATCGCGAATGAGGTGACCTCCCCGAACTGGGTCGGCTGACCGGCGTTCAGGCCGCTGATGGCGGTGACGAAGCCGCTGTTCTCAGCCAGGAAGCCCCGGTCCACGCGACACTCCGTGCAGGTCGGCGGGGAGTCCTTCCGCAGCCCGGCCAGCTCGTCGAGGATGAACGACGACCAGACGAGCATCGCCGCCTTGCCGGCGAGGTAGGCGTCGCGGGTGGTGTCGACGTCCTGGCCACCCGAGACCGAGCCGTTCCTGATCAGGTCGGCGTAGAACTGGAACGTCTCCACACACCGCGGGCTGGTGAGCTGCACGTTGCCCTGCTCGTCGGTGAGCTGGCAGCCGTTGGCGAGGGCGAAATACTCGAAGGTCTGCTGGGTGAACACGTCGCCCGGCTTGGTCGCCGCGACGATCCCGGCCCTGCCCGACTGCCTGAGCCTGGTGGCGGCGGCCTGGATGCGCTCGAAGGTGTCGGGGGGCTGCAGCCCGGCCTTGTCGAACAGGTCCTTGCGGTAGACGAGGAGCTGCGTCCACGTGTCGCTCGGGATGCCGACCGGCTTGCCCTCGACGTCGACCAGGCTGAGCGCCTGCTCGGAGAACGTCCCTGGCCCGAGGCTGTCGACCACGTCCGCTGCGGCATCGGGGTCGACGATGTCGTCGGCGGCCAGGGAGTGGACGAGCCCAAGGCCCAGGGCGCCCATCACGTCGGGGAGCGTGCCGGCGGCGTTTGCCGCCTGGATCTGGGTGGCGAGCTGATCCTCGGGGATCGGAGACAACGTCACCTTGATGTTGGTCTCCTCCTGGAAGCGGTCGACAATCGCCTGCGTCGCCTTGATCCGGTCGGCGCTGTCCTCGGCGCTCCAGAAGGTGATGGGGTTGTCGGCCCCCCGCCCGTCGTCGTCACCACCGCAGCCGGCGGCGGCCAGCACCAAGGCGAGGGCCAGCAGGGTCAGCAACGGCCTGGGCCTCATCCGCGCTCCCTCCCAGCTTCCCACGACGACTCCTACCCGACCGAACGAGCTGGTTGAACATACGGGAGCAAGGAGCAGAGCCGTCAAGCAGGGCAAGGGGGTTGCCGGCGCGGCATACCCGAAACGTCGCGCCCGTAGTAGGTTGCCGCAACCAGCGAGCACCACCGGAGGACCACGATGGCGACCAAGCTCTGGCACGTCCCCGTCCGGCTGGCGACCGGCGCCGTCATCCTCGACCAGGGCCTGTCCAAGCTCGGCATGGACGAGGAGCACGCCAAGTGGTTCCACGAGCGGGCGGTGATCGTGTTCCCGCAGCTCGAGGACATGGCCCCCAAGGACTTCGTGCAGCTCCTCACGGCCTGCGAGATCGCCCTTGGCGGCTCCCTGCTCGGCATCGGGTTCGTGCCCCCGGGCGTCGCCGGGCTGGGCCTGACCGCGTTCGGGGGCGGCCTCACCCGGCTGTACCTCACCGCCCCAGGGATGCGCCGCGAGGGCAGCCTTGGCCCGACCCAGCAGGGCATCGCGCTGGTCAAGGACTCCTGGATGCTCGCCATCGGCGCCGCGCTGGTCCTGGACGCCCTGTTCGGCCCGCGCCGCAGGCGCCGCAAGCGCCGCTGACGTGCCCGGCCGTCAGGGGCGGCCGGGGACCGCGCCGCGCACCACCACCAGCCGCGAGGACCGGAAGATGCGGCGCCGGCCGCTGCGCAGGTTGGTGACGTCGTAGGCCGGGTCGTCGGGCCCGGAGTTGGCCACCTCGCCGAGCACGCGCCAGGTGCCCATCTCCCCGGTGCCCGGCTTGCGGACCTTCACCTCGCTCCCCTTCTGGATGGCGCGGGTCTGCACCTCCACACCGGCCTCCTTCCATCAGTCGCATCCGAACTCACGTTCGATTCTACTCCACCCCGGTGGGCGCGGTAAGGTCTGCCCATGACCGACGAACCCGACTCGGCGCCAACCTTCGACCTCGACCACTACTTGAACCTTCCGCGGGTCGCCGGCCTGGTCCTGGCACCGGACGGCCGCCGCCTGGTGACCTCGGTGGCCACGCCCGGGCCGGACGGCAAGAAGTTCGTGAGCGCCCTCTGGCAGCTCGACCCGGCCGGCGACGTGGCGCCGCGCCGGCTCACCCGCTCCGCGCCAGGCGAACGCGACGCCGCCTTCCTGCCCGACGGCTCGCTGCTGTTCACCTCCACCCGCAAGGACCCGGAGGCGGCACCCGCCGACGGCGACGCCGACGAGGAGATCGCGGGGCTGTGGCTGCTGCCCGCCGACGGCGGCGAGGCCCGCCAGGTCGCCGCCACCCCCGCCGGGATCGAGGCGCTCGAGGTCGCCCGCGACACCGGCACGGTCGTCTACCGCACCGGCGTGCACCCGGGCGCCGACGACCTGGAGGCCGACGAACGCCGGCAGCGGGCCCGCAAGGACGCCGGCGTCACCGCCCAGCTCTTCGAGACCTACCCGATCCGCTACTGGGACCACTACCTCGGCCCGCGGGAGCCGCGGCTGTTCGCGGCCGCTCCCCCGCCGGCGGGCGAGGGTCGGATGGCGCCCGGCCGGCCGCTGACCCCGGCCCCGGGGCGGGCGCTGGACGAGGTGGAGCTGGCGGTCACCCCCGACGGCGCCACGGTCCTGACCGGCTGGCAGAGCGGCGAGGTCCGCAACCCGCGGGCGCTGCTGCTGGCGATCGACGTCGCCAGCGGTGAGCGGCGGGTGCTGCTGGACGACCCCGGCTCGTCGGTCGGCGGCGTGGCCTGCTCACCGGATGGCCGGCTGGCCGTCTGCGAGCGCATCTGGCACGGCGACCCGGACCACGCCATGGACGTCACCCTCTGGCTGCTGGACCTGGACGGCGGCGAGGGTCGCGACCTGCTGCCCGGCGTCGACCTGTGGCCGCAGGAGCCCACCTGGGCGGCCGACGGCCGGGCGTTGTACTTCGTCGCCGACCAGGGCGGCCGCACCCCGGTGTTCCGGGTCGAGGTGGGTGGCGACGCGGACGGCCGGGTGACCCGGCTGAGTGCCGACGGCGCCTTCTCCGACCTGTGCCCGGCCCCCGACGGCCGCCGCCTGTACGCCTTGCGGGCGGCGATGGACGCGCCGCCGGGCGCGGTCGCGCTGGACGCCGAGGCCGCCGACCAGCGGCCGGCGCCGCTGCCCACCCCCGGCCTGCCGCTGCGGCTGCCGGGGACGCTCACCGAGGTCCAGGCCGGCGCCGACGACGGCACGCCGCTGCGTGCCTGGCTGGTGCTGCCGGTGGGCGCCACCCCGGACCGGCCGGCGCCGCTGGTGGTGTTCATCCACGGCGGGCCGTTGGCGTCGTGGTCGTCGTGGAGCTGGCGCTGGAACCCGTGGCTGCTGAGCGCCGCCGGCTACGCGGTGCTGCTGCCCGACCCGGCGCTGTCGACCGGCTACGGCCGGGCGTTCGTCGCGCGGGGCCGGGGCCGCTGGGGCGACGAGCCGTTCACCGACCTGATGGCGCTGGTCGACGCCGCCGAGGCGCGGCCGGAGATCGACCGGCGGCGGACCGCCGCCATGGGCGGCTCGTTCGGTGGCTACATGGCCAACTGGGTGGCCGGCCAGACCGACCGGTTCCGCTGCATCGTCACCCACGCCAGCATCTGGTCGCTGCAGCAGTTCCACGGCACCACCGACCACGCCGCCTGGTGGGAGCGCGAGTTCGGCGCGCCGGAGACGGCGGCCGAGCGCTACCGGCAGCACTCCCCCGACCGCAACCTCGGCCGCATCCGCACGCCGATGCTGGTGATCCACGGCGAGCGCGACCATCGGGTGCCGATCGGCGAGGCGCTGCGGCTGTGGACCGACCTGACCCGCTTCGGGGTGGACGCCAAGCTGCTGTGGTTCCCCGACGAGAACCACTGGATCCTCACCCCGCCCCACGCCCGCGTCTGGTACCGGACGGTGCTGGCGTTCCTGGACCACCACGTCCTCGGCAAGGACTGGCTGCGCCCGGAGCTGCTGTAGCCATGACCGTGCAGCCGGAGATCGAGGCGCTGCTGGCGCGGATGGCCGCGGCTGGCGCCCCACCCCTGGAGCGGCAGTCGGTCGCGGAGGCCCGCCGCCTCCACGCCGCCAGCGCCGCCACCCTCCACGGCCCGCCGGTCCCGGTGGCCGCGGCCGCCGACCGGACCATTCCCGGCCCAGCGGGCGGCCTACGCGTGCGCGTCTACACTCCGCATGGCGAGCCGCCGTTCCCGATCGTGGTGTGGTTCCACGGCGGCGGCTGGGTCGTCGGCACCCTGGATACCTTCGACACCATCTGCCGGGCGCTGGCCGCGGCGGTGCCCGCCGTGGTGGTCGCCGTGGACTACCGGCTGGCCCCCGAGCACCGCTTCCCCGCCGCCGTCGAGGACGCTTACGCCGCCACCCTGTGGGCGTCCCGCAACGCCGCCGGGCTCGGCGGCGTGCAGCACCGGCTGGCCGTCGCCGGCGACAGCGCCGGCGGCAACCTCGCCGCCGTGGTCGCCCTCGGCGCCCGCGACCGGGGCGGGCCGGCCATCGGCTTCCAGCTGCTGGTGTACCCGATCACCGACGTGGGGATGGACACCGCCTCCTACCGCGAGAAGGCCGACGGCTACTACCTGACCGCCGCCGGCATGCGCTGGTACTGGGAGCACTACCTCGGCGGGGCCGACGGCGCGGCGCCCGACGCCTCGCCGCTGCGGGCCGCCTTCTTCGGCGGCCTGCCGCCGGCGCTGGTGATCACCGCCGAGCACGACCCGCTCCGCGACGAGGGCGAGGCCTACGCCGCCCGCCTGCGGGCCGCGGGCGTGCCGGCCGCCGTCAGCCGCTATCCCGGCATGGTCCACGGGTTCTTCCGCTGGCGCGCCGTCACGCCCGCCGCCGACGCCGCGATGGAGGAGGCCACCGCCGCCCTGCGCGCGGCGCTGCCCCCCGCCTGACCGGCGAAGCAAGACAAACACTGACATTCTGCTCGACTTCGAGGTCGCTCTGCGCAAGACTGACCGGAGCCGTCGGGAGGAGAGCGTCATGTCTCGTAGGTTCATGGCCGTGCTGTCGGTGGTCGTCGTCGTGCTGAGCATCGCCATCGGGGGCCAGGCGGCGGGCGCCGCCGCGGGCGCCCAGGCGGGGGTCGGAGCGGCCACGCCGGAGTTGTCCGAGACCAGCCGGCTGCAGGACCGCCGCGAGATCGCGGCCGGGACGCGGGCCTACTCGGTCGGGTTCGAGGACGGCCGGTTCTACGCCAACGGCTGGCACATCACCGGCGAGATGGGCGGCGTGTGGACGCCGCCGCTGAAGCTGGTCGACGGGGTGTGGTTCGGGCTGGACGACCAGTGGGTCGGGCCCGCGACGACCTTCACCAGCGGCTGGGGCTACACCCGCTACGACCTGCCCGACACCGCCGGCCTGGAGGTCGAGCGCACCGACTTCGCGCCCGACGGGCGCCGCGGGGCGCTGTTCGGCCTCAAGATCACCAACCCAGGGGCGGCGCGGACCGCGAAGCTGTCGGTCGACGCCCACGCCGAGCTGATGGGGCACTATCCGTGGGGGTTCACCGGCGTCACGCCCAACGCCAGCGACAACATCGCCGACAGCGGCAGCTTCGACGGCCGGCACCTGGTGTTCACCGACGACGGCGCGCTGCCCGGCGCCCCGGAGCACCACTACGCGGCGCTGGTGGGCACCGCGCTGACGCCCGACTCGGGCGAGATCGGCGACCAGTTCTGGGGTCCGCAGCCCGGTCACCGCTGCAGCGGTACCGAGCCGGTGGCGCCCATGCCGTCGCAGTGCGACGACGGCCCGTTCGGCCGCGGCACCGGCGGCGAGCTGACCTACACGCTGTCCCTCCCGGCCGGCGGCTCGACGACCGTGTGGCTGGCGGTCGCCGGCTCCGACGGCGGCCTGGCGCCGGCGCGGCAGGAGCTGACCCGGGTGCTGCGCAACCCCGCCGCGCAACTCGCCGCCAAGGTTGCCTCCCGCCAGCGGCTCTCGCGGATGACCAGGCTGTCGCTGCCCGGCGACCCGCTGGTGCAGGACGCGATCGAGTGGGGCAAGCAGAACCTCGCCGACAGCACCCAGCGCGCCGAGGACCTCCAGATCCGCTGGACCGACCAGGGCAAGCAGTTCCCGCCGCCGCTGGGCACCGTGCCCAAGGCGACCTGGTTCGCCGCCGGCTTCCCGGACTACCCGTGGATCTTCGGCACCGACGGGGAGTACACCGCGTTCGCCGCGGTCTCCGTGGGGCAGTTCGAGGCCGCCAAGGCGCATCTCCGCGCCCTGCGCGACATCTCCGAGATCCTCAACGAGGGGTCGGGCGTGGTGGTGCACGAGTCGGTGGCCGACGGCTCCATCTGGTTCGGGCACGACTCGCGCCGCACCAACCCCGACGGCAGCATCTCCTACGACTTCAACACCGACGAGACGGTCAAGTTCCCGAGCACGGTGGCGCTGCTGTGGCGGTGGACCGGCGACGACCGCTTCCGCGACGACCTGTACGACTTCGCAGTCCGCAACCTGCGCTACGTGGTGCGGACGCTGGACGCCGACGGCGACGGCTGGCCCGAGGGGCTCGGCAACGTCGAGCGCTCGGGGATGGGCCCGGAGAAGCTGGACAACGCCGTCTACTTCATCCGTGGCCTCTACGACCTGGCCGACATGGCCCGCGCCAAGCACGACGGGGCCACCTTCGCGTGGGCGAGGAACCTCGCCCGTAGGTTGCAGCAACGCTTCGACGGCACCTGGTGGTTCGAGGCGGCGCAGCAGTACGCCGACTCGCTCAACGAGCCGGGCAACCAGCAGTCCTTCCAGCAGCACTGGATCGGCCAGACGCCGATGGAGGCGGAGCTGCGCGTCAACGGTCAGACGGTGCCCGGCCTGGCCCCGTTCGACCACGGGGACACGGCGCTGGCGGGGCGGGAGGACCCCTGCTACAGCGGCCAGCACCCACTCAACCCCGGGCTGTTCCACACCGGCTGCACGGGCGGCCCCGCCGGCCAGGGCGAGGAGGTCATCTTCGGCCTGGGGACCTCGATCCAGTCGATCGGCGAGGGCAACTACGGCCGCCTCGGCCCGGGCCAGCAGCAGCGCTACACGCACGCGCTGGCCGAGACGATGTTCTCCGAGCCCGCCACGGGCGGGACGCCGGACGAGCAGCCGGGCGCGATGCCGGAGATCTTCCCCTCACCCGACCAGGGCGCCAACATCGACCGCTGCTGGACGTGCCGCTCGATGTTCCTGCAGGCGTGGGGCAACTACGGCACCACCTGGGCGGTCGTGCACCAGTGGCTGGGCGTGCGGCCCGACCTGGGCAACGGGCTGGTGGAGTTCGTCCCGCAGGTGCCGCAGGGGCAGACCTCGGTGCAGGGACGGGACATCCGGCTCGGCGGCGGGTCCGCCGACGTGCTGGCCTCCCACGACGGCGACGCCTACCGCACCGAGATCCGCACGAGCAGGGGTGTCGGCGCCGACGAGGTCACCATCGGCCACACCCTCCCGCACGGCACCCGGCCCGCGACGGTGGTGCTCGACGGGCGGACCGTGCACGACTATCGCGTGCGCGAGACCACCCGCGGGACGGAGGTGACGGTGTCGACGACCGCGGGGCACCACAGCCTGACCGTCACAGCCTGACCGTCACAGCCTGACGCGGCCTCCTCAGGGCGCCGCGGCGACGTGGTCGGCGGCGTGGGCTTGGCGCTCGCCGAGGGGTCGCTCGGGCCCGGCGGTGGTGTCCTTGGCGGTCTGCAGCTCCATCTCGGTGTTCAGCTCCGCGCCGACCAGCACCGCCAGGCAGCGCGGCCAGGTGGTCCGCGACCAGGTCCGCTAGTCGGGGACCACGACCTTGTCCAGGCCCGGCTCGGCGGGTGGGTAGCGCGGGTCCATCGCCGCCAGGGTGTCGGCGATGGTCCGCGCGACCACCAGGTTGCGGTACCACTTCCTGTTGGCGGGGATCACGTACCAGGGCGCGTGCGGGGTCGTGCACTCGCTGACGGCGTCCTCGTACGCGCGCTGGTAGTCGTCCCACAGGGCGCGCTCCTTGAGGTCGCCGAGCTGGAATTTCCAGCGCTTGTCGGGGTTGGCCAGGCGGCTCTCCAGGCGCCGCTTCTGCTCGGCCTTGGAGATGTGCAGCACGAACTTGAGCACCGTGGTGCCGGCCAGCGTCAGCGCCTGCTCGAACTGGTTGATGACCTGGTAGCGGGGCCGCCAGACGGCTTCGGGGACAAGCTGCTTGACGCGGACGACCAGCACGTCCTCGTAGTGGGAGCGGTTGAAGATCTGGATCATGCCCTTGGCGGGAGCCTGCTTGTGGTAGCGCCAGAGGAAGTCGTGGTCCAGCTCCTCCTCCGACGGCGCCTTGAAGGACGCGACCCGGCAGCCCTGGGGGTTGACGCCCTGGAAGACGCCATTGATGGTGCCGTCCTTGCCGCCGGTGTCCATCGCCTGGAGCACGATCAGCAGGCTGCGGGCGTTCTCGGCGTACAGGCGGGCCTGCAGGTCGGCGATCCGCTCGCGCTGCCGTTTCAGCCCCTCGGCCACGTCCTTCTTGCGCCGGTAGCGCTCGGACTCCTCGGGGTCGACGTCGGCCAGCCGCAGCCTGCTGCCGGGCTCCACCCGGTAGCGGGGGTAGTCGGGGTCGGGCGGCGGCTGCTCGACGACCAGCCGCTCCGGTCGGGTCACCGCGGCGGCCTCGGAGGTGGCCGGCTCGGCCGCTGCCCTGGCGGCGCTGCCCGCCGGGCGGGTGCCGGCCCGCGCGCCGCCCGCCTTGCCGCTCTTGTCGCGGGCCGCCGCGCGCCGCCCGGTGGTCCTGGTCCGCTCCGCCATCGTCGCTCCCCTTCGGGTTCCCTTCCGCGTCCCGGAGGCGGCGTACCCGGCGAAGCGGCGGCCGACGCGCCGGGAGCGGAGCGGGCGGGTCCGGTGGCCGCTGCGGCTAGGAGGTCGGCTTGTCGGGCGGGCCCTCGTCGTCGGGGTCCGACCCGGCCTGGTCGGGCTCGGGCGGCGGGTGCCAGCGGGCGACCAGGGTGCGCGCGGCGCGGGCCTCGTCGAGCCGCCCGACCGGGGCGGTCACCGGCGCCTGGTGCAACGCGTGGGGGTCGGCCTCGGCCTGCGCGGCGATCTCGAGCATGGCGTCGGCGAACGCGTCGAGGGTCTCGACGCTCTCGGTCTCGGTCGGCTCGACCATCAGGGCTTCCTCGACGATCAGCGGGAAGTAGACGGTCGGCGGGTGGAAGCCGCGGTCGATCAGGCCCTTGGCGACGTCCAGGGCGCGCGCCCCTTGCCCCTTCTGCCTGCGCGCCGACAGCACGAACTCGTGCATGACCGGCCTGGAGGGGTAGCCGAGCTGGTAGGCGGGCTCCAGGCGGTGCAGCAGGTAGTTGGCGTTCAGCACCGCCCGCTCGGCGACGCTCCGCAGGCCGTCGCCGCCGTTGGCGAGCAGGTAGGCGAAGGCGCGGACCAGGATGCCGAAGTTGCCGTTCCAGCCGTGCACGCGGCCGATCGACCTCGGCCGGTCGTGGTCCCAGCGGTACCCGTCTCCGTCACGGACCACCACGGGCGCCGGCAGGTAGTCGACCAGGTGCTCGGCCACCACCAGCGGGCCCGCGCCCGGCCCGCCGCCGCCGTGCGGGGTCGCAAACGTCTTGTGGAGGTTGAGGTGGACGACGTCGAAGCCCATGTCGCCGGGGCGGGCCTTGCCGAGGATGGCGTTGAAGTTCGCCCCGTCGTAGTAGAGCTGGCCGCCGACCCCGTGGACCAGCTCGGCGACCCGGGCGATGTTGCGCTCGAACAGGCCGAGGGTGTTGGGGTTGGTGATCATGAAGGCGGCGACGTCGTCGCCGAGGGCGGCCTGCAGCGCGTCGAGGTCGACCAGCCCTTCCGGGTTGCTGGCGACGGTGGTGACCTCGAAGCCGGCCAGCCGCACCGAGGCGGGGTTGGTCCCGTGGGCGGCGTCGGGGATGACCACCCGCCGGCGCGGGTCGTTGCGCGCCTCGTGGTGGGCCCGGATGATCAGCAGGCCGGTCAGCTCGCCGTGGGCGCCGGCGGCCGGCTGGAAGGTGGCGGCGGCCAGGCCGGTCAGCTCGCACAGGGCGTGCTCGAGGCGGGCGAGCAGCTCCAGCGCCCCCTGCACCTGCTCGGCGGGCTGCGCCGGGTGCAGCCGCGCGAAGCCGGGCAGCGCGGCGGCCACCTCGGCGACCTTGGGGTTGTACTTCATGGTGCAGGAGCCGAGCGGGTAGAAGCCGAGGTCGACGGCGTAGTTGCGGTGGGCCAGGCGGGTGTAGTGGCGCACCAGGTCGCGCTCGGACACCTCGGGCAGCCGCACAGGCGCGGTCCGGCGCGCCCAGGCGGGCAGGACCCGCTCGGGAACGGCGTCGGGGAGCTCGCCGGGGTCGGGCATGGTGGAGGCGCGCCGCCCCGGGGAGGAACGCTCGAAGACCAGCCGCTCCGGCTCGGCGGTGGGCGACCCGGCCGCCCACGGGACCGCCTCGATTGGCGCGCGGCCGCCTTCGGCCGCCGTGCCCGTCACCGTGCCACCCCCTCACCGTCGCGGCCGCCGCGGCCGGCGGCTTCGGCGCCCAGCTCGGCCAGGACCGTGGCCATCGCCTCGGCGAGCCGGTCCACGTCGGCCTTGGTGCGACGTTCGGTCACCGCCACCAGCAGGCCGTCGGCCAGCCCCGGGGCCAGCCCCGCCAGCGGCAGCCCGCCGAGCAGGCCGTGGCCGACCAGACGCCGGCACACCTCGGCCGGGTCGGCGGGCAGGCGGACGACGAGCTCCTTGACGAACGGCTGGCCGGGGAAGGCCAGCGACACGCCGGGGACGGCGGTGAGCCGCTCGGCCGCGTAGCTGGCCAGCCGCAGGCAGAGCCGGCCGAGCTCCTCCAGGCCGCTGGGCCCGAGCCAGCTCAGGTACACCGCCGCGGCGATCGCGTTCAGGGTCTGGTTGGTGCAGATGTTGCTGGTGGCCTTCTCGCGCCGGATGTGCTGCTCGCGGGCCTGCAGGGTGAGCACGTAGCCGCGCCGGCCGGTGCTGTCGACGGTCTCGCCGACCAGCCGGCCGGGCAGGCGCCGGACGTCCTGCGACCCGCAGGCGAGGAAGCCGAAGGCGGGACCGCCGAAGTTGGGATGGTTGCCGAGCGCCTGCCCCTCCCCGACCACGATGTCGGCGCCGAGCCGTCCGGGTGGCTCCAGCAGCCCGGCCGACAGCGGGTCGAAGCTGACCAGCAGCTTGGCCCCGACGTCGTGGGCGACCCGCGCGGCGGCGCCGACGTCCTCGACCACGCCGAGGAAGTTGGGCTGGGCCAGCAGCAGGCCGGCGGTCTGGTCGCCGGCCTTGCCCCTGGCCTCCTCGAGGTCGGTGTGGCCGTCGAGGGCGCCGACCTCCACCAGCTTGATGTCCAGTCCCTGGCTGTAGGTGTCCAGCAGCTCCCGCACCCTCGGGGCGACCGCGCCGCTCACCAGCAGCTCGCTGCGTCGGGTGGCGGTCACGGCCATGGTCGCCGCCTCGGCCACCGCCGACGCGCCGTCGTAGAGGGAGGCGTTGGAGACCTCCAGGCCGGTCAGCTCGCTGATCAGCGTCTGGTACTCGAACAGGGCCTGGAGCACGCCCTGGCTCATCTCCGGCTGGTAGGGGGTGTAGGAGGTGGCGAACTCGCCCCTGCCGGCCAGGTACCAGACGGCGGCGGGCACGTAGTGGTCGTACACGCCGGCGCCGAGGAAGCAGGTCAGCTCGTCCAGGTGCCGGTTGCGGCCGGCGAGGCGGGCCAGCTCGGTGGCGACCTCCTGCTCGGCGTGGGGCCTTGGCAGGTCGAGGCCGGCCGGGGCGCGCAGCTCCGCCGGGATGGGCCGGAACAGCTCGTCGACGTCGTCCAGGCCCAGGGACGCCAGCATGCGCCCGACGTCCTCCCTGGTGTGGGGTTGGTAGCTCAACCGCTCGCCTCCTGACCCACCCCCATTGGGGATCAACTTAGAGATTTATCGCTATGTCAACAAAGGTCTATAGCGACCTGTCGCCAACGCGGCGGCTCCGGCTGCGGCGTCCGGCCGGGACCGCGGCGATTGAACCACCGCCCTCCGAGCGACCGCAACGCACCCGCCCAGCGCGCCGGCGGGAATCGCGGTCAGCCGGCCCGCTTGGCGCCGGCGGGTTGCCGCCCGACGCGCTCCAGCTCCGCCGGGAGCGGGACCGCGGCCAGGCGCACGAGCTCGGGGTCGGCGGGCAGTGGCGGTGGCGGCTCTGGCGGGTCGGGCAGCGCCCGCGGCCGCCCCGCCGCCCGCACCCGGGCGGCCCCGCCCGGCGCCGCCGACGAGGCGGGCGTCGCGGCGTCCCGAGGCGCCCGAAGCCCGTCCGGGGTGTCCCGGCCGGACATCTGGCTGGGCCGCTCGAGCCCGTACTTGGCCAGCAGCGACAGGTAGTCCCGCTGGTACAGGACCTTGATGCGCACCTGCGGGTAGAGCTCGCGCAGGCGCCGTACCTTGCGGTTCTTCCTGGTCACCAGCCGCTGGTTGAGGGTGGTGATCTCGATGTAGAGGTCGAAGCCGGGAAGGTAGAAGTCGGGCCGGAAGGACTGCACGGGGTTGCCGGCGGAGTCCCACTCGATCGGGAAGGCGGTCGGCTCGTACTCCCAGTCCACCCGGTAGAAGTCGAGCAGGCGGGCGAACTGGCGCTCGGAGTTGTGCGCGAAGACGATCTGGTCGGTCGGCCGGGTCGCCTTCGCGCTGCTGGCCATGGCCGGCGCTACGCCTCGGCGCCCGGGGGTGCGCCCCGGCCGGGTAGGCCCCCGGCCGCCTTGGCGACGGGCTGGCCCTCCGAGGCCCGTGAGCCGGAGGCGGTCCGCTCGTCGGCCGAGAGATGGGCGAGGTCGCCCTCGGTGTCGGCCCATACCCGTCCCACGGCGATGCCGAACACCGCCTGGCCGTGGGAGAGGACGTCCACGACCTCCTCGCCGGAGTGGCAGGCGTAGATGCGGCGGCCGTCGGACATCAGCGTGACGTCGGTGAGCGGCTTGCCGCCCGACTCCTTGCGCAGGTAGCCGAGGGCGGTGCGGATCTGCCGCAGCGACACGCCGGCGTCCAGCAGGCGCTTGATGATGCGCAGCTCGACCACGTCGGTGAAGCTGTACAACCGCTGGCTGCCGGACCCGTCGGCCGCCCGCACCGAGGGCGTCACCAGATCGGTCCTGGCCCAGTAGTCGAGCTGCCGGTAGCTGATGCCGACCAGCTTGGTGACGGTGGGGCCGCGATAGCCCGGCTCCGACGGGGCCGGGGACGAACGCGCGGCCATACCAACCTCCCTGCCGGTCCCGGCGTCGAATTACAACGATGTGAGGTCCAGCGTAGGGGTCCCGCTCCGCCACGTCAACGACGCACGCGCACCGTTACCGAGCTGCGATCTCTCGACCTCCACCAGAGGGTGAAGTCGGGACGAACCTACTCGAAGTCCTCCGGGCTGACGTGGTCGAGGAACTCGCGGAACTTCTCGACCTCGCGCTCCTCGTCGTCGCTCTTGATGAGGATGGAGGCCTCGCTGAGGACCTCCTCCTCGGCGAAGATCGGCGTGTTCGCGCGCACCGCCAGCGCGATCGCGTCGCTCGGGCGGCTGGACACCGAGAACTTGGAGCCGTTCTGCTTCAGCTCGATGGTGGCGTAGAAGGTGCCCTCCTTGAGCTCGGTGATCACCACCCGCTCGATGGAGACCACCAGCTCGTCGAGGAGGTTCTTGAGCAGGTCGTGGGTGAGGGGGCGCTGCGTGGCCACCCCCTGGAGCGCGAAGGCGATGGCGGTCGCCTCGACGTTGCCGATCCAGATGGGGAGGAACCGCTCGCCGTCGCGTTCCTTCAGCAGGACGATAGGCGTCTGCGTGGGAAGCTCGATCCTGACGCCGACGAGGGTCAGCTCCACCAACGCGAAACCCCCTCGCGCGTCGAAGGTTCCTGCGCCCAAGCGGGCGCCTGCCGCCAGTTGAGGCTATCAGACGCCAAGTGCCGATGCGACATACCGAGCGAAGGTGCCAGCGGCCTAGGAGGACCATTCCGCGGGGGTGTCCAGGAGGGTGGGGTCGCGGCGGACGGCCTCCAGGTCGTCGACGGCCAGGATCTCGCCCCTGCCCCGCTCCCGCTCGTCGAGGTCGAGCCCGTAGCCGACGGCGTACACGTCGGGCACCTCGAAGCCGACGTAGGACAGGGGCACGTCGACGATGCGGCGGGCACGCTTGTCGAGCAGGGCGCAGACGCGCAGGCTGGCCGGGCCGCGGGCGGCCAGCACCCGTAGCAGGTAGGTGAGGGTCAGGCCGGTGTCGACGACGTCCTCGACGACCAGCACGTGCGAGCCGGAGAGGTCCATGTCGAGGTCCTTGACGATGCGCACGACCCCGGTCTCCTCGGAGGCGTCGAAGCGCGAGATCGCCATGAAGTCGACCTTGCAGGGCATGGCCGCCGCCCGCACCAGGTCGGCCAGGAACATCACGCCGCCCCGCAGGACCGACACCAGGACGGGCTCGACGCCGTGGTAGTCGGCTCGCAGCTCGGCACCGAGCTCGGCCACCCTCGCCTGGACGGTCGCGCGGTCGAGCAGCAGCCACACCGGCGGCGGGCCGGCGAGCTCCGCGTCAAGCCCGCCGGCGGGGCGTCCGGGGTCCGGCGGGGCGCCGCCGGCCGTCCCCGGGTCGGCCGCCCCCGGGCCGGCCGGAGGCGGCGGCGCCGCGGCCAGCCGCCGGCCGGGCTCGCCGCCGCCCGTCACGCGACCTCCCGCCCCGGGTCGCGGCGGCCGGCCGTCACGGGGGCTCCCGTCGAAGGAAGGCATCGATGGCGGGCGCCCGCGCGCCCGGTGGGACCGGCCACGGGCGGACCGCCGCCCCCGCGACCAGGGTCGCCCCGAGCGGCCCGCCGCCCGACCCCGCTCCCTCGGCACCGGACGCCGGCGCGGTGGCGCCGGGCGGGCCGGCCGAGGAGGGCGGTGCGGCCAGCGTCGAGGTGGGCGCCGGACCGGCCGCGGGGAGGCGCCCCAGCCGCACCGGCACGAGCCGTCGCCGCCCGGCGACGAACCACGCGGAGGTGGCGCCCCCCGTCGCGCCGCCGGCGGCGGTCGCCGCGAGGCTCACCCCGCCGAGCTGGTCGAGGCGGACCATGGCGTCGACGTCGGCCTCGACCCGCAGCGCGGCCGGCCGCGCCGGCCCCAGCGACACCGCCTGCCCCTCGGCGGCCAGCCGGACCCGCACGAACCGCGAGAAGCCATAGTGGAACAGCGCCCGCACGTCGGCGAACGCGTCCGGGGAGCCGAGGGCGACCGCGACCAGGCGGCGGCCACCGCGGCTGGCCGAGGCGACCAGGCAGCGCCCCGCCAGGTTGGTGTAGCCGGTCTTGCCGCCGACGGTCCAGCGGTAGGCGCCGAGGAGCTGGTTGGTGTTGGCGAACCGGCGGAGGCGCAGCGGCCCGCCCGGCAGGCGCGCGTCGCGGGTGGCGACCAGGGCGCGGAAGTCGCTCCGGCGCATGGCCGTCTCCCAGAGGCGGGCGAGGTCGCGGGCGCTGGTCTGGTGGCCGGGGCGGTCCAGCCCGTAGGGCGTCACGTAGTGGGTGGCGGCCAGCCGCAGCTCGGCCGCGCGCCGGTTCATTCGCCGGACGAAGGCCGCCTCGCTGCCGTCCACCGCCTCGGCCAGCGCCACCCCGGCGTCGTTGGCGCTCTTGACCAGCAGGCCGAGGAGGAGCTGCCGAACCGTCAGGCGCTCGCCCCGGCGCAGCCGCAGCGACTCCTCCCCCACCCTCGGCGGCCCGGCCCCGATCACCACCACGCGCCGTGGGTCGAGCCGCTCCAGCGCCAGCAGCGCGGTCATCACCTTGGTCGTGGACGCCATCGCCCGCGGCTGGCGCGCGGCCCGCTCGAACAGCACCTGGCCGGTCGACTCGTCGGCGAGGACGGCCGCCCGTGCCAGCACCCGCGGCTCGGCGACCGGCCCCTGCGCCGGCGCCGGCCCGGAGGCGCCCGGCCATGGGTCCTGCAGCACCGCGCCGGCGACGGCGGCGCCTGCCGCCTGGGCCGGCGGCGGCATGCTCGGCGCCGCGATCCCCGCGGGGGCCACGAACGTCGCCACCGCCACGGCAACGAGCAGCGCGGCGGCCGAACGTCGGCCCCGCGGCTGGCGTTGTCGTAGCGACATAGCGATTTGTGTCTCTAGCGACATGTCGCTACATCGACAAATCTACGGCGCAGGGATCATCGGTGCGACTCGCGGGCCTCGGCCAGACCCCGCACGGCCGCCCGCAGGGCGAGCTCGCGCATGCGGCTGCCGAGCTGGGCGAGCGCCTCGATGGTCTGGCGCGCCCGGGTACGCGCCTCGGGGTTGCGCTGGCGGACCAGCGGTGCCACCACCTGCTCGAACAGCGCCGCCTCGCGCTCCGCGAACAGCTTGTACATCCGCAGATGCCGCGCCTCCAGCCCGTAGTCGGCCAGCTCGCGGGCCAGCCGCAGCAGCACCAGGTCGTCGCCCCCGTACCAGGCTCCCCGCTCGCCGCTGCCGCGGGCGCTGACCAGGCCGAACGACTCGAGCTCGAGGAGCTGCTCGACGGTGGCGCCGGCGGCCCGGCACAGCTCCTCCCGGGTGAACTGGGCATCGGAGGGTGGCGCGGTGCCGAGGGGCTGGCCGGCTCCGGGCCCCTGGTCCTGCGTTGCGCCCGGCTGGACCGCGCCGCCAGGGACCGTGGCCCGGCCCGCCGCGGCCTGGGCAGGGGCCTCGCCGGCGGCCGGACCGCCCTTGGCGTGCAGGCCGCCAACCTGCTCGAGGTCGGCGAGGCGCTGGCGGATCACCCGCAGCGGCAGGTACTGGTCGCGCTGGGCACGCAGCACGAAGCGGAGCCTGGCGACGTCGTCGTCGGAGAACTTGCGGTAGCCGGACGCCGACCGGTCGGGCTGGACCAGGCCGGCACCTTCGAGGAAGCGGATCTTGGAGACGGTGATGTCGGCGAACTCCGGCTTGAGGACCGCCAGCACCTCACCGATGCTCATCGTCCCGGTCGAGCCCGGCCGCTCGGCGCGCTGGCCGGGGACCGCGGCCTTTCCGCCACCGCCCTCTGGGGAGGGTGTCTTGCGCGCGACCGGATCCCGTATCACCCCGACCCGCCACCTCCCGGTCGGCTGCCGGCGAAGAAGACCAGCTTGAACTTGCCGATCTGCAGCTCGTCGCCGGCGACCAGCTCGCCGTCCTCGACCCGCTCGCGGTTGAGGTAGGTGCCGTTGAGCGAGCCCACGTCGTGGACGGTGAAGCCGCCGCCGCCACGGCGGATCTCGGCGTGGCGGCGCGACACGGTGATGTCGTCCAGGAAGATGTCGCTCTCCGGGTGGCGGCCGGCGGTCACCACCTCCTTGTCGAGCAGGAAGCGGCTGCCGGCGTTGGGGCCCCGCCGGACGACCAGCATGGCGGTGTTCTCGCGCAGCTCCTCGACCGGCGCGACAACCTCTTCCTCGACCTCAGCTTCCAGGTCCTGGGCGGCGAGGCTGATGGTGGTCGTCGAGTCGTCGGGGGTCGTGACCAGCGCAGCCCCACAGTTCGCGCAGAAGTGGGCCCCTTCGGGGTTCTTGTGACCGCACTGGGTGCAGAACATGCTGGCCCTCCCGGGGCTTGGGTCACCCCTCGTTTTGGACGGTGACTGTAGAGGACGGGTCGAAACAGGGTCAACGCGCTGGCGGATCTCCCGGCAACCTCCACGATACGGTGATGGTCAGGCTTCGGCGACCATCTCGGCGTAGGCGTCGGCCTCCATGAGCTGATCGAGCTCGTCGGCGTCGGTCATCTGGACCACCACCAGCCAGCCCTGGCCGTACGGGTCGGAGTTGATCAGCTCGGGGCTCTTGTCGAGCTCGTCGTTGCGCTCCACGATCGTCCCGCTGACGGGGCTGTAGAGGTCGGAGACGGACTTGGTCGACTCGACCTCGCCGAACGCCTCTCCGCCGCTGACCGCCGTCCCCACCGGCGGGACGTCGACGTAGACGATATCGCCGAGCGCCTCCTGGGCGTAGTCGGTGATGCCGATGGTGACCCGGTCGCCCTCGGCCCGGGCCCACTCGTGCTCGCGCGTGTACTTGAGGTCGTCCGGGTACATCCGGTCCCTCCCAGAGATGTGGTCGTGCGGCCGTCCCGGCTGGTGCCCGGGCGCCGGTAGCCAAGCACAGCCGTGCGGACGTTGCCAGGGCCGCGCCCACAGGCGGTCAGCGGGAGCCGCCGGCGGCCGTCGGCTTGGCCTCCTTCGGCTTGGTGCCGCGGCGCACGACCCGGGTCCACGGCCGGTACACCGAGACGAAGTGGTCCCTGCTGACCATCTCGCCGCCCTTGGTGACCGTCCGGGACACGGTCACGTCGAACCCTGACGCGCCCGACTCCTCGACCACCTCTTCGCCCTTCGGCAGCGTCGGGTCGTCCTCGTACCTGGTCGGTGGGGCGCGGAAGTTGCTGGCGGCCGAGGTGGTGAAGGCCACCTTGTAGCCCCTGGAGGTCGACCATAGCGTGAAGGTCAGGGCCGATGCGGTGGCGTGGCCGGTGATGTAGATCCCGTATGGCGAGTCGTTGCGGAACTTGAGGTCGGTGCCTGGCCAGTTGAGGGTCGCGTCCCTGCCCATCGGGTAGTGGCTGATGTGCAGCGAGTGGTTGCGCCGCTCCGGCACCGGCAGGCCGGCGAAGAACACCGCGTTGAACATCGTCGTCCCGGCCTGGCAGACGCCGCCGCCCAGGCCGTCGACGATCTCGCCGTTGCGGATCACGTGGGCGGTCCGGTAGCCCTTGGCCGCGGTGCGCTCGCCGGTCGCGCGGTTCATCGAGAACACCTCGCCGGGGCGGACCAGGCTGCCGTGGACGGCGGCGGCGATCAGGCCGATGTTGTGGACCCGGGGCACATCGCCGGCGTTGAACGTGGTCGTGAAGGTGGAGACGAGCTCCTTGACGCCGAGGCTCCTGGCCGCGTTGGTGGTGAGCGCCGGCTGGGTGGCGATCGTCGGCAGCGGCGTCCGCCTGGCCGTCCCGGCCTTGCCGCCGGCGGCCAGCACCGCGGCGGCCGCGTCGCCGGGGTCGACCCTGGCGCCGGCCGCCGCTGGGACGACGCGGACGCGGCGGCCGGAGGGACGGAAGCCGGCGTCGCGGGCGGTCCGGTAGGCGAAGCCGGCCCGGCGGCGGAGCAGGCGGTCGAGCGCGTCGGCGTCGAGCTGCACCAGCAGGCGGCCGCCGCGCGCCTCGGCGCGGGTCAGCGGCGCGAGGTCGGCCGGTCGCAGGTCGGCCTTGCCGCCTGGCGCGGTCACCTGGATCGGCGCGGCCAGCAGGGCGGTGGCCTGGTCGGCGGCGGCGCGGGCAGCCTCGGCACCGACGGTCGGCGGGCGCTCGGTGACCGCGAGCCGCACCACCGCCCCGGCCGGCGCTGCGGCCGCCGCCCGCAGCGCGACCTCGGCGCCCGTCCGGTCGATCGCGCGCCCCGCCCGCCCGGCCACCAGCTCCACCGCCACGGCGCCGTTCCCAACGGGCGCGGCCGCGGCGCCGTCCCCACCGGCCCCGGTACCGGACCCACCGGCCCCGGCGCCCGACCCGCCGGCCCCGCCGGGCGGGGCGCCGGCGATGCGGAGGGCGGGCTCCCGGACCGGGCGGCCGATCCGCCGGTCGAGGCCGGCCAGCTCGCGGGCCAGGCGGTCGCGCAGCACGCGGCTGCGCCACGGCAGGTCCACGCCGCCGAACCAGGTCCGCGGCCGGTCGCCGTCCAGCGGGCCGCGGCGGCCGACCGCGAGGGCGGCGGCCGCGCTGGCGGCGATGTCGAGCTGCAGGCCCGCCTGGGACCTCGGCAGGCGCACGGTTGCCGCGCCGGCGGCAAGGACCACCGGCCGCGCCTCGATCTGGCCGGCCGCGGCCCGCAGTCGCGCCTCGGCGGCCGCGGGAGTCAGGCCCGAGAGGTCGACCCCGCCGACCCGCACCCCGCGACGGACCCGTCCGGCGGCGGTGAGCCCGTCGACGGCGACCAGGCCGGCGACGACCGCCACCGCGAGCAGCACCACCAGCAGCGGGCGCGGCACCTGGCCGAGGCGCCGGCGGACGCTGGCAAGGGCGGCGGACGACTCCACGACCGCGATGACGGGCTCCTTTCGGCAGGCCACCCGGGCTCGACCAGCGCGAGCGGCCGACCTGGGGCCGCCGGGGGAAGCGCAGCCGGGCGGACGGAGAGCCTACGGCGCCCGACCCGCCTCGGCAACCCCGCCGGGGCGGCGCCTGGCTCAGTCGCCCTCGACGGCGCGACGGATCAGCGCCTCGTACTCGTCGGCGAGCTCCGTCGCGCAGGCCTCGCTGCCCGCCTCGGTCCACAGGTGGGTCACCGGCTCGACGGTGTCGGGGATGACCAGCGCCCAGTCGTCCCCGTGCGGCCCGTCGGCGTCGCCGTGCGCCGGCGGGTGGAAGACCTTCACCCCGTCGGTGTCGTCCACGCGCCGGCCCTTGGCGGCCTCCACCACCTGGCGCATCACCGCCCCCTTCCGTTCCCAGGGCGTCGGCACGCGGCGCCGGACCATGAAGGGGTCGGGCAGGGCGGCGACCGCCGCGGCGAGGCCGGTCCCGTGGGCGGCCAACAGCTCCAGCAGCTTGCCGAAGGAGAGCAGGCCGTCGTAGGCGGGGTGGAGGACCGGGAACACGTAGCCGCCGCGCCCGGCGCCGGCGAACACCACCCCTTCGCGCTGGGCGGCCCGCATGATCGCGCTGGCGCCGCGCTTGGTGCCGTGCACCTGGCAGCCGTGGCGGCCGGCCAGCGCGGCGGCCAGCCGCGTGGTCGAGACCGGCAACGCGATGCCGCCACCGGCCTCGGAGCGGACCACCAGGTCGACGTAGAGGAGCAGGGCCCGTTCCAGCCCGAGGATCGAGCCGTTCTCGTCGACCAGGGTGAGCCGCTCCCCGACGGCGTCGAACCGCACGCCGAGGTCGGCGCCGGAGGCGGTGACCAGCTTGGCCAGCCGGTCCAGGTCGCGCTGGCGCTCCTCGGCGGTCGGGGCGACGCGGGCCTCGTCGAGCTGGCCGTTGACGATCAGCGTGTCCAGGCCCAGCCGCGACAGCAGGTAGGGCAGGACCAGCGACGCGGTCCCGCCCCCGGCGTCGATCACCACCTTGAAGCTGCGGTGGCGCACGGCGGCCACGTCCAGGGAGTGGACCAGGGCGACCGCGTAGTGCTCGATGGCGCGGGGCGGGTAGCGCAGCTCCCCCATCTCCTGGCCGAAGGCGCGCCGGAACTCTTCCCTGTAATAGGTGCGCTCGATCCGGCGGCGGGCGCCCTCGTCCAGGTCGCTGCCGTCCTCGCCGAAGACGACCAGCTCGATCGACTGGCTGTCCTGCTGAGAGGTTCGCACGTAGATGCCGCCGGACGCGCCCAGCCGGCTGGTCGAGAAGCGGACCGAGGGCGCGGGTGCCAGCTCGAGGTCCTCGCAGGTGACGCCGACCGAGTTCAGCCCCGCGACCAGGGCGCGCTTGAGGGCGCGCGACACCCGGCTGGCGTCCCGGCCGAGCGTGACCTTCGACCCCTTCTTGAGGGTCGAGCCGAACGCCATCGCGACCCGCAGCGCCAGCTCCGGGGTGATGTCCACGTTGGCGATGCCGGTCACGCCGTGCTCGTCGAACAGCGCGCGGGCGCCGCGGCCCTCCCAGATGATGGACTTGGTGACGATCGCGCCTGGCTCGACCGTCTTGTACGGATATACCTTGACGTCAGGTTGAAGGATGGCGCCCGGGCCGATGTCGGCGTTGTCGCCGACCACCACCCCGTCCTCGACCCTGCCGCCCTGCTTGACGTCGGCGCTGCGCCCGACCACGCAGCCGCGCAGGCTGGCTCCCGGCCCGATGTAGGCGTTGTCGTGGACGATCGCCCGGTGCAGGAAGGCGTCGCGCTTGACGATCACGCCGGAGCCGACCACGGTGTACTCGCGCAGCCGGACGCCCGCCTCCACCTTGGTGTAATCGCCGATCAGCACCGGCGCGGTGAGCGTGGCGTCGGGGTCGAGCTCGGCCCCCTCCCCCAGCCACACCCCCGGGCGGACCTGGAAGCCGCGGAGGTCCACCTTGACCCGACCGTCGAGGATGTCCTGGTGGGCCCGCTGGTAGGCCTCGAGGCTGCCGACGTCCTCCCAGTAGCCGTCGGCCACGAAGCCGAACAGCGGCGCGCCCTCGGCGAGCAGCCTCGGGAACACGTCGGCGGCGAAATCGGCCGGCTGCCCCTCCTCGATGTGCTCGAACATCTCCGGCTCGAGCACGTAGATGCCGGTGTTGATGGTGTCGGAGAAGACCTGGCCCCAGGGCGGCTTCTCGAGGAAGCGCTCGATGCGGCCGTCGTCGGTGGTGATGACGATGCCGAACTCCACCGGGTCCGGCACGCGCTTGAGGGCCACGGTCGCCAGCGCGCCCTGGCGGCGGTGGAAGCTGACGACCTCGTCGAGGTCGATGTCGGTCAGGGCGTCGCCGGAGATCACCACGAAGGTGTCGTCGAGCATCTCGGCGGCGTTCCTGACGCTGCCCGCGGTGCCGAGCGGGGTCGGCTCGGTGGCGTAGGCGAGGTCCACCCCCATGTCGGAGCCGTCGCCGAAGTAGTTGCGGACCTGGCTGGCAAGGAACTGGACGGTCACCACGATGTCCTTGAACCCGTGGTTGCGGATGTGCCTGACGATGTGCTCCATGATCGGCCGGTTGGCGAGCGGCAGCATCGGCTTGGGCTGGTTGGCGGTGAGGGGACGCAGGCGGGTGCCCTCGCCGCCCGCCATGATCACCGCCTTCACGGACCGCCCCCGGCGGCATCGGGGGCGTGGGTGGAGGAGACGCTCTCAACCATCAGGATTGGGTCCTTGTCTGCTCGGCACCCCGTGCGGGGCGCGTATCGACCACGGCCGTCGCTGGCGCCTGGCTGGGGAAGGGTCGCCGGCGCCCGGAGAGCCCGGGACCGGACCGGGCTCGACGGCCCGGCTGGAGGCCCCGCTCCTGCCGATGCTGTGGTTCGGCCTAGGAGCCGGCCGCCGTCCGTTCGCCGAGCCGTGCTACCGCCATTCTGACGTACACCGCCCCGGCGAGGTAGTAGAGGGCGACCCCGAACCAGAGCAGGGCGAGGCCGAGCACCTCGGCGACCGGGGCGACGGCCACGCCGGTCGCACCGAGCGTGAGCACCGGCAGGGCGAACAGCAGCACGAAGGTCGCGGCCTTGCCGACCCACACGACCTCCGGCGGCTCCACGCCCCGCCGCTTGAGCAGCGGCCAGCCGGCCAGCAGCACGACGTCCCTCGCGACCAGCAGCAGCGCCGCCGGCCACGGCAGGACCCCCCGTGCCAGCAGGGCGACCGCCACCGAGGCGATCAGCAGGCGGTCGGCGAGCGGGTCCAGGAGCTGGCCCAGCCGGCTCACCGTGCCCGTGCGCCTGGCCAGCCAGCCGTCCACCCAGTCGGTGGAGCCGACCACGGCGGTGAGCACCAGGCCGGACCCGTAGCGGCCGCTCGCCAGCAGCAGCGCGCAGACCGGCATGAGCAGCAGCCGGACCAAGGTGACGGCGTTGGGCGCGGTGACGATCGCCGTCGACGGCCGCCACGCCGGCCCGAGCGGCCCCGGCGCGGCGTCGGCCTCCCCGGGGAGGCCGTCGGCCCGCCCCTCCGTTGGGCCGCCCGGCCGGGGCCGCGGCTCGGTTGCGTCGCCGTCGCTCATGGCAGGGAGCGTAGCCCACGCTCAGTGAGATACGCCCACGGGCAAGCCTCGACCTCAACATTACCCTGAGTGATGGTCGGGACGGCCGGATTTGAACCGGCGACCCCCAGTCCCCCAGACTGGTGCGCTAACCAAGCTGCGCCACGTCCCGAAACGGCCGTCAGGATATCACGGCCGCCGTTCGGTCCCTGGACCACGCTCCCCGGTCCGCACGCGGACCACCAGCCGCAGCGGCGTCCCCTGGAACCCGAAGCTGCGCCGTAGGTCGTTCTCCAGGTAGCGGCGGTAGCTCGGGGTGAGCTGGCCGGTCGTGAACAGCACCAGCTCGGGCGGGGCGACCCGCGCCTGCGTCGCGTAGCGGACCTTCACCGTGCGGCCGTGCACGGGCGGCGGCGGCGTGTGCTCGGTCGCCCGACCGAGCCACTGGTTGAGGGCGGCGGTGGGCACCCGGCGGGCGCGCTCGGCGAGCACGCCGTCGACCAGCCCCCAGACCTTCTCGACGCCACGGCCGGTCCGGGCCGAGGTGCGCAGCAGCGGTGCCCAGTCGACGAAGTAGAGCTTGCGCTCCAGGTCGAGGTCGAAGCGGTGGCGTGCCTCGTCGTCCATCAGGTCCCATTTATTGGCGAGCAGGACGAGCCCGCAGCCGGCCTCGGCCGCCCGGATGGCCACCTTCTGGTCCTGCTCGGCGACGCCGGCGGGCGCGTCCAGCACCAGCAGGGCGACGTCGGCCCGGTCGACCGCCTCCAGGCTGCGGACGAACGCGAAGTAGTCGGCGCCCTCGGCGCGCTGGATCGACCGCCGCATGCCGGCCGTGTCCACCAGCCGGTAGCGCCGGCCCTTGCGGTCGACGGTCGAGTCGATGGTGTCGCGGGTGGTGCCGGGGGTGGGGTCGACGATCGCCAGCTCCGCGCCGGCCAGCCGGTTCAGCAGGCTCGACTTGCCGACGTTGGGACGGCCGACGATCGCGAGCGCGGGGGCGGGCGGCTCGGCCTCACGCTCGGCGAGGCGGGTGCCGGCGCCGGTCCCGAGCCGCTCCACGACCGCGTCCAGCAGGTCCCCCGACCCGCGCCCGTGCAGGCCGGAGACGGGCACGGGCTCCCCCAGGCCGAGCGACCACAGGTCGCCGACCTGGGCCTCGACGGCCTCGCTGTCCACCTTGTTGGCGACCAGCAGGACGGGGACCCGGCCACGGCGCAGGCGGGCGGCGACGGCGGCGTCCTCTTCGGTGACGCCGACGGTCGCGTCGACCACGAACAGCAGCAGGTCGGCCTCTTCCATGGCCCGCTCGGCCTGTGCCACGATCCGGGCCTGCAGCCCGGTTGCCCGCGGCTCCCAACCGCCGGTGTCGACCAGCTCGAAGCGCCTGCCCGACCACTCGGCCTCGTAGGCCACCCGGTCGCGGGTCACCCCGGGCTGCTCCTGGGTGATCGCCGCGCGTCGTCCCAGGATGCGGTTGACCAGGGTCGACTTGCCGACGTTGGGCCGCCCGATGACCGCGACCCTGGCGAGCGTGCCCGCCGGCCCATCACCCTGCCCCTCTATCGCTATGTCGTCTTGTCTATTCATTGCTTTATCTATCAATCGAGGTGGGAGTGACCGGCCCGGCGGCGGTAGCCATGAACGCCTGCAGGCGCTGCCGGAACGCCTCGGTGGCGGTCCGGCGGCCCGAGCGGTCCGCGGCCGACGCCGGCAGGTCGATCGGCGGCCCGATCACGATCCTGACCGGCGAGGCGAACGGCAGCCAGCCGAACCGTCGCCGCACCCGCTCGGTCCCGAAGATCGCCACCGGCAGCACGGGGCAGCGCTCGCGCAGGACGATGTAGGCCAGGCCGGGATGCACCGACGCGAAGCCGCCGTCGCCCCTGGTGCCCTCGGGGAACAGGCCGAGCACCCCGCCTCGCGCCAGCACCGCCGAGCTGCGGCGCAGGGCCTCGCGGTCGATCCCGCCGCGTTGCACGGGGAACTGGCCGATCAGGCGCAGGATCCAGCCGAGTGGCCAGACGAACAGCTCGGCCTTGGCCATGAACGTCACCGGCCGTCTGACCGCGGCGGCCAGCAGCACCGGGTCCATGTTGCTGCGGTGGTTGGAGGCCAGGATCACCGGGCCACTGGCGGGGATGTGCCCGGCCCCCTGGAGGCGGATCCGGAACCAGGTCCGCATGAGCGGCTTGACCACGACGGCCGCCGCCCGGTAGCCGCCGTCGCGGCTCCGGGCCGCCGGCGCCGCTCCGTCGGCGCCTCGCGCCCCGCGGCCGGCGTCCCCGCTCATCGCGAGCGTCGGGCCCTGGCCGCCTCGACCAGCCGCAGGATCTCGTCCACGACCTGCCCGACCGCGCGGTCGGTGGAGTCGATGACCATCGCGTCCTCGGCGGGCCGGGTCGGCGAGGTGGCCCGCCCGGTGTCCAGCCGGTCGCGGCGGGCGAGCGAGGAGGCCGACTCCCCACCGCCGCCGTGGTCGCTGGTCCGCCGCCGCGCCCGCTCGTCGTCCGAGGCCGTCAGGAACACCTTCACGTCCGCGTCCGGCCACACCACGGTGCCGATGTCGCGCCCCTCGACCACGATCCCGCCGAGGCCGACCAGCGACCGCTGCAGGGCGACGAGCAGCTCCCGCACCGCCGGCACGGCGGCCACCGCCGAGACCGCTTCGTTGACCTCCGGCGAGCGGAGCTCGGGTCCGGCCGGCACGCCGTCCAGGAGCACCCGCGCCGCGCCGGCGTGGCCTGGCGCGAGCTCGAGGGTGAGGTCGACCGCCTTGGCGGCGTCGGCGACGGCCCGCGGGTCCTCGGGCGGGACCCCGCGGCGCAGCAGCGCCAGCGTGAGCGCCCGGTAGGTCGCTCCGGTGTCCAGGTAGCGCAGGCCGGCGAGCTCGGCCACGCGCCTGGCGACGGTGCTCTTGCCCGACCCGGCCGGGCCGTCGATGGCGACCACCACGTCGAGGACGCCCTCCGGGGACTCGTCCTCGCCCAGGCCGACCACCTTCACCACGTCCCTCCGGCGACCGGCTCCAGGGCGTCGCGCCCGCCGGCCGGGTTCGGTGGCCCGATCGGCACGCCGGCACGCCGGCGCGGGGTCGCCGAGGATCGGTGAGGGCGCCGGCCGGGCTGGCGGCCGTCCGGCCGGAATACCCGGGAGCGAACCATGCCGCGAAGTCTACCCGCTGGCGCCGGCAACGCGACGACCAGGGAGGTCCCGCCGTCCCCGCGATCGTTTCGACGACAAGACGACTTATAGATAAGTCACTAAGTCGCCACCCCGGGCCGGGCGGTCAGGGGGCGCCGGTGCCCTCGTGGGCCGCCCAGCCCTCCCCCGCCAGGGCGGCGAGCGCGGCGGCGAGCGCCTCGCGCCCGGCGACCCAGACACGCAGCGCGCCGCTGCCGCCCTGCAGCTCGTGGTCGATGGCCAGGTCCTCGACGTTGACCCCGGCAGCCCCGAGGGCATGGAACACCGCGGCCAGGCTGCCCGGCCGGTCGGCGACGTGCACCACGACCTCCCGCAGGCCCCTCGGCGAGGCACCGGGCTTGGTCGGGATCCGCAGGCGCGCCGAGCGAGCCGCCGCCAGCTCCTCGCGCAGGCCGGCCCGGTCGCCGGCGGCGATCAGCTCGCGCAGCACCTCCAGCCGCTTGCCGAGCACGTCGAGGGCGGCCACGATGCTCGGCCCGTTGGTGGCGCAGATGTCGACCCACACGTCCGGGTCGCTGGCGGCCACCCGGGTCGTGTCCCTGAAGCCGCTGGCGACCAGGCGGCGCAGGGCCGCCGGCGACTCGACCTGCGCGACCGCGCCCATCAGGGCGGTGGCGGCGAGCTGGGGCAGGTGGCTGGCGAAGGCGGCCACCTGGTCGTGCAGCTCGGGGTCGAGCATCAGCGGCCGGCCCCCGAGGTCGCGCACGAACGCGGTCAGGCGTCGCAGCGCCTGGTGGTCGACGTGGGCGGCGGGGGTGAGCACCCACGCCGCGCCGTGGAACAGGTCGGCGCGGGCCGCCCTGGCCCCGCGCTCCTCGGAGCCGGCCATGGGGTGGCCGGGGATGACACGGCGGAGGCTTGTGGATGATCTCTTGAGCTCAGCTAGAAGGTGGGATTTGGTGCTGCCGACGTCGGTGAGGACCGCCTCCGGGCTGACCACGTAGGCGCGGGCGAGCACGCCGGCGAGCGCCCGTACCGGGGTCGCCGCCACGACCAGGTCGGCGCCCTCGGCGGCCTCCTCGACGGACCGGGCGCGGATGGTGATCGCCTCGCGGTCCAGGGCGTCGCGCAGCTCGCGCCGGTCGCGGTCGGCACCGACCACCTCGGCCACGCCCGCCGCCCTGGCGGCCAGGCCGACCGAGGCGCCGAGCAGCCCGGTGCCGACGATCGCCAGCCGTTGCGGCCATCTGCCTGTCGGGGTCATCCGCTCACTCCGGGAGGTCGTCGCGCAGGTGCTTGGCGCGGCGCAGGTAGACATGGCGCAGGCTCGCCCGCGGGCGGGTCGAGTAGCAGTGGATCAGGACACGGACGGTGCTCGGGTTGCCGCCGGTCACGTCCAGCTCGCGGGCGCAGAGCAACGGCACGTCGCCGAGCCCGAGCGAGCGGGCGGCCAGCGCCGGGAACTCGCTGTGGAGGTCCTCGGTCGCGGTGAAGATGATGGAGACGAGCTGGTCGTGACCGACGTCGTTGCGTTCCAGCAGGGCGGCCAGCAGCTCGCGGGTCCGATCCAGCAGCGCCTCGCGGGTGTCGGCCTCCACGGTGGTCGCGCCCCGCAGCGCGACCAGCCGCTCGGCGGTCACCAGTGGTCTCCTCGTGGCCGAGATAAAGCGACAAAGCGATAGATTGCTTTGTTGATGTAGATCCTCATAGGCCGATCGCCCGGTAGAGGCCGCGGATCTCGTCGGGTCGGAGCGCCCGGAACTCCCCTGGCGCCAGGCCGGTCAGCCGGATCGGGCCCACGGCGGTCCGCACCAGCCGGCGCACCGGCGCACCGACCGCCTCGAGCAGCCGGCGCACCTCGCGGTTGCGCCCTTCGACCAGGACGACCTCGATCATGCGGCGCCGGCCGGTGCCGGCGACGACCCGCACCCGGACGGGCTTGGCCAGGCCGTCCTGGAGCTCGACGCCCTTCCGCAGTCGGGCCGGAGCGTCGGCGGGCAGCCGCTCGACCTCCGCCAGGTAGCGCTTCTCCACGCCGTAGCGGGCGTGGGTGAGCCGGTAGGCGAGCGGGCCGTCGTTGGTGAGCAGCAGCAGCCCCTCGGTGTCGCGGTCCAGCCGCCCGACCGGGAAGACCCGCGGCTGGTCGGGCACCAGCCCGACGACCGTTGGGCGCCCGGACGGATCGGCGGCGGTGCTGATCACGCCGGCCGGCTTGTTGAGCAGCCAGTAGCGGCGCCGCTCGTCGAGCACGACGCGGGAGCCGTCGACGGTGACCCGGTCGTGGGCCGGGTCCACCCGGCGGCCCAGGTTCTGGACGACCTCGCCGTCGATCGAGACCCGGCCGGCCCGCACGAGGTCCTCGACCGCGCGCCGCGAGCCGAGCCCGGCAGCGCTCAACGCCTTATTGAGCCGTAGCGGCTTCCCGGCCCCTGCGGCTCCTCCGTCCTGGGCCCCGCTCCGCACGGCGTCCCCGGCTCGACCGCCCCCGGCGCCCCCCGCGCCCCGCGAGCCCGCCGCGGGTCGCCTGGCGGCGGCGCCCTGGTCGTCCGCCCGCTTGCGGGGCGAGCGCCGGGAGGAGGGAGCCGCCCCGGAACGGCGCGGCTGGGAGCCCCCACCGGCGGCGGCCGCGGGGCCGCGCCGGCCGGGCCGCGCCGCGCCGGACGGGCTCACGGCTGCTCCTGGAGCTCGATCAGGTCGACCCCCTCCGGCAGGTAGTCCTTGATCGGCGGCAACTGGTCGAGGCTGTTGAGGCCGAGCTGCTCCAGAAAGGCCGGGGCGGTCCCGTACAGGGAGGCCTGTCCGGGTCCGTCGTCGCTGCCGACCTGCTGGATCAGCCCGCGGGCCAGCAGCGTGCGGAACACCCCGTCCACGTTGACGCCGCGCACGGCGGCGACCTGGAAGCGGGTCACCGGCTGCCGATAGGCGATCACGGCCAGCGTCTCCAGCGCGGCGCGGGTGAGCCGGCTCCGCTGCCCGGCGCGGAGGAACGCCTCCACGGCGGCGCCGGCGGCCGGGTTGGTGTACAGCCGCCAGCCGCCGGCGACCGCCCGCAGCACGAAGCCGCGGCCGTCGTGGGCGTACTCCCCCGCCAGCTCGACCAGCAGCTCCTCGACCTGGGACAGCCGCGCGCCGACGACCTCGGCGAGGACGCCGGCGGGCACGGGCTCATCAGCGACCAGCAGGATCGCCTCCAGGTTGCGCCGGACCCAGCCGCGGTCGTCGAGCTCGACCGCATCGAACGCCTCGTCGGGCGGCCAGGGATCGCCGCCGGCGGCACCCTCGGGGCCGGCGCCCGCCTCCGGGTCGGCGCCGGGCTCCGGAGCGTTCCCGCCATCCCGCGCCTCGGGGCCGGCGGAACGCTCCGAGGCCTCCACGGCGTGGCGGGCCCGCGGGTCGGGCGGGGGCGGCGGTTGGCTGGGCACGTCGGTCATGTTGGCTCCTCGACCATGATGGCGGTTGGCTCGGTGGCGTCGCCGCCCGTCCAGCGCACCGCGATGGCGCCGAAGGTGGCCGTCTGCTCGATCTCGACCAACGATCGCTTGTACAGCTCCAGAAGGGCAAGCAGGCCGACGACGACCTCGATCGGCAGTGCCTTGCCGCCGACCAGCTCCTCGAAGCTGCTGCTGCCACGCTCGCGCAGGCGCACGGCGAGGTCCGCGACCGCCTCGGCGACCGAGAGCTTCGGCGGCGCGATGTGCGAGGTCCTGACCTCCGGCTGCGGCGACGGGGTGAGCGCGCCCGCGGCCAGGCGGGCCAGCTCGGCCGGCTCGACGCCGGTGAGCAGGTCCAGGGCGAGCCCCTTCAGGACGTCCTCGGCCCCGACGCGGCGGGCAAGGTAGGCGGCCTGCTCCGCCATCCGCTCGCCGAACAGCTCGGCCGCCTGCTTGTAGGCCCGGTACTGGAGCAGGCGCGCGAACAGGAGATCCCGCTCCTCCAGCGCCGTCTCGGCCTCGTCGGGGTCGGCGTCGGGCGCGGGCAGCAGGCGGGCGGCCTTCAGCTCGAGCAGGGTGGCGGCGACCACCAGGAACTCGGTGGCCACCTCCAGGTTGAGCTGCCGCATCCGGCGCACCTCGGCCAGGTAGTCCTCGGTGATGCGGGACAGCGAGACCTGCCAGATGTCCACCCGCTGGCGCGCGATCAGGTGCAGGAGCAGGTCGAACGGCCCCTCGAACACCTCGGTCCTGACCACATAGTCCATATGTCTACTTATCTACTTGTCGCCTGGTCACCGAATCGGCTGGTCGATCAGGTAGCGGTACGGCGGCCGATGGTAGCCAGCGCGCGCCCTCGCGGACAACGGGCGGCCCGAGCCCGGCGCCGCGGGCGTGATATGGTCCATCGACTGCACGTTCTCATCCCAGACGGAAACGCGCTGTCGCGGCCCGATGCCACCCCAGTGTGCTCACTCCACGTGCGTGGCCGCCGGCCCGTGACAGGCGCCCATCGACGACGCGAGGTCGCACGCGCGATGCGCTGGACACAACTCTTCGTACCAACCCTCAGGGAGAACCCCGGCGGTGCCGACTCCACCAGCCACCGCCTGCTGCTCCGGGCCGGCTACATCCGCCAGCTCATGGCCGGCCACTACTCGCTGCTGCCGCTGGCGATGCGGGTCCGCGCCAAGATCGTGGAGGTCATCCGCGAGGAGATGAACCGCATCGGCGGCCAGGAGTTCCTCCTCCCGGTGATGCACCCGGCCGAGGTCTGGCAGCGGACCGGGCGCTGGACCGGCATGGGCGAGGAGATGTTCCGGCTGACCGACCGCAGGGGCGCCCAGGTCGCGCTCGGCATGACCCACGAAGAGATCTTCACGCTGGTCGCGCTGGAGCTGAGCTCCTACCGCGAGCTGCCGCAGATCTGGTACCAGTTCCAGACCAAGCTCCGCGACGAGCCCCGCCCGAAGTCCGGCCTGCTGCGGGTGCGGGAGTTCACCATGAAGGACTCCTACAGCTTCGACCTCGACGAGGCGGGGCTGGACCGCTCGTTCGACCTGCACCACGAGGCGTACAGCCGGATCTTCACGCGCCTCGCCATCCCCTTCATCCCCGTGGAGGCGTCCAGCGGCACCATGGGCGGGAGCACGTCGGTCGAGTTCGTGGCCCCCTGCGAGGCGGGCGAGGACGACATCGTCAAGTGCCCCACCGGCGACTACGCGGCCAACGTCGAGAAGGCCACCTCGCCGGTGGCGGCGGTCCAGGACGCCGCCGCGGTGCCGCCGGTGGAGCAGTTCGCCACCCCCGGCGTGCAGACGATCGCCGACCTGGAGGCGGCGCCCTACGGGGTGCCCGGCGAGCGGCAGGTCAAGACCCTGACCTACGTCGTGGACGGACAGCTCACCCTGGTGCTGCTGCGCGGCGACCACACCCTGGTCGAGCAGAAGCTGGTCGACCAGACCGGCACCCCGGCGATCCGGCCCGCCCATCCCGACGAGGTCAAGGCGGCGCTCGGCGCCTCGCCGGGGAGCCTCGGCGCCGTCGGCGTCGGCGACCTGCCGGTGATCGCCGACACCGCCCTGCAGGGGCGCCGTGACATGGTCACCGGCGCCAACGCCGACGGCTTCCACCTCCGCCACGTCGACGTCGAGCGCGACATCGTCGTGGGCCGCTGGGCGGACCTGCGGCGCGTCGGCGGCGGCGACCCGTGCCCCCGCTGCGGCCGGCCGTTGGAGCAGCTCCGGGCCGTCGAGGTCGGCCACATCTTCAAGCTCGGCCGCAAGTACAGCCAGGCACTGGGCGCCAACGTGCTCGACGACCAGGGTAAGGCCCGCACGCTGGTGATGGGCAGCTACGGGATCGGCGTCGAGCGGGCGCTGGCCACGATCGTCGAGGTGCACCACGACCAGGCCGGCATCGTCTGGCCGTTCCAGGTCGCCCCCTTCCAGCTCGCCGTCGTGCCCCTGGCCACGGGCGACGCGGCCGCGGCCGAGGTCGCCGAGCGGCTCTACGCCGAGCTGGTGGCGGCCGGGGTCGACGCCGTGATCGACGACCGGGCCGACCATCCCGGCGCCAAGCTCACCGACGTGGAGCTGGTCGGCATCCCCTACCGCCTGGTGGTCGGGCCCCGCGGCCTGGCCGACAGCGTGGTGGAGCTGACCGCCCGCCGCTCGGGCGAGACCGTCCGGGTCCCCGTCGACGACGCGGTCGCGCGGGTCAGGGAGACGATCGCGAGCGCGAAGGCGGAGGCCGAGGACGGCGGCCTCCAGGCCCTGCTCAGATGAGGCCGACCAGGCCGTAGAGGAAGCGGGTGATCCCCCGGAACACCGGCGTCAGCAGGCCGGGGGCCAGGATCAGGATGCCGAGCAGCAGGAAGATCCCGTACTGGTCCAGGAAGTAAACGATATTCTGGCGCGACGGCGGCAGGAAGATCGACAGCAGCCGGGAGCCGTCCAGCGGCGGGATCGGGAGCAGGTTGAACACGCCGAGGACGACGTTGAGCAGCACCAGCATCTCCAGGAGTCTCACCCTGAAGTCGACCTGGAAGCCTCCGAGGGCGTTGGAGTAGAGCAGCCGCAGCGCGATCACCGACACCAGCGCGAGCACGAAGTTGGCGGCCGGGCCGGCCAGGCCGACCAGGGCCGCCCCCCAGCGGCGGCTGCGGAGGTGCATCGGGCTGAACGGCACCGGCCGGCCCCAGCCGAACCCGGCCAGGACCAGGGCGATGGTGCCGAGCGGGTCCAGGTGCGAGAGCGGGTTGAGGGTGAGCCGACCCTGGGATCTGGCCGTCTGGTCGCCCTGGAGGGTCGCCACCGCGGCGTGGCTGAACTCGTGGAAGGTGATGCCGACGATCACGGCGATCACGAAGGCGAAGAAGAGCTGCGGGTCGTCGCGAAGCAGGAACAGCGGTGAGCCCACGCCAACCTCGTTCTGGGTGCGGATTCGGGGCGGCTACCCTAGCACGGGCCCAGCAGATCAGGCGCCGACGATCTCGTGGACGAGCGGTGGGGCCTGGCCGGGCCGGTCGCTCCAGCGGAGGGCGGCCAGCAGGCCGCCGGCGGCCGCGCGGGCGGCCGTCTCGTCGCGGGCGAGGATGCGGCCGATCGGCTGGCCGGCGTCGACCCGGTCGCCGAGCTTGGCGTCGAGCTCGACCGCCACCGCCGGGTCGATCCGGTCGTCCTTTCGCTGCCTGCCCGCGCCAAGGGCGGCCGCCACCCGCCCGACCGCCTCGGCGTCCACCGCCGCCAGCCAGCCGCCCGCCGGCGCCTCGACCTCGAGGACGACCGGCGCCTGCGGGAGGATCGAGAGGTCGTCGGCGACCCGCGGGTCGCCGCCCTGCGCGGCCACGAAGTCGCGGAACCGCTCCAGGCCGGCGCCGCTCCGGAGGGCCCGTTCGGCGCCGCGGCGCCCCTCCTCGGGGTCGGCCGCCACGCCCGCCAGCGCGGCCAGGTGCCCCGTAAGGGTGAGGCAGAGGTCGAGGAACCGCCCCGGCCGCTCCCCCCGCAGGGCCTCGACCGCCTCGCGCACCTCGACCGCGTTGCCGACCAGCTCCCCGAGCGGCTGGTCCATGTCGGTCACCAGGGCCGCGGTGCGGCGCCCGCCGGCCTGGCCGAGCTCGACGCAGAGCCGGGCCAGCTCGACGGCGTCGGCGGGCTCGTGCATGAACGCCCCGGAGCCGACCTTGACGTCGAGCAGGATGCAGCCGGCGCCACCGGCCAGCTTCTTGCTCATCACGCTGGAGGCGATCAGGGCGACGTTGCCGACGGTGGCCGTCACGTCGCGAAGGGCATAGATCGCCTTGTCGGCGGGCACCAGGTCGGCGGTCTGCGCGGCCACCGCCAGCCCGACGCGCTCCACCTGGTCGAGCAGCTCCTCGGCGCCGAGATCGACCCGGAAGCCCGGGATCGACTCGAGCTTGTCGAGCGTGCCTCCGGTGTGGCCGAGGCCCCGCCCGGACAGCTTCACCATCTGCAGGCCGAGCGCGGCGGCCAGCGGCGCCACGACCAGGGTGGTGCCGTCGGCGACGCCGCCGGTCGAGTGCTTGTCCACCGTCGGCCCGGTCAGCCGGCCAAGGTCGAGCCGGTCGCCGGAGGCGACCATGGCCTCGGTGAGGGCCTCGGTCTCCCGCCTGGTGAAGCCGCGCAGGTAGCCGGCCATGAGGAAGGCGGCCATCTGGTAGTCGGGCAGCTCGTCGCCGGCGTAGGCCAGGACGAACGCGCGCAGGTCGGCCGCGTCCACCTCGCCGCCGTCCCGCTTGCGCGCGATGACGTCGACGGCCCGCGGAGGGGTGGGGGTCACCGGGAGGAGAGCCGCTTCACCAGGGTCGCGTCGGCGCCGTCGCGCTCGAGCTCGGAGAGCACCTGGGCGAGCGCCTCGCGGACGATCCGGCCCCGGTCGACACCGATGCCGTGCTCGCGGCGGAGCAGCAGGCGGGCGTTCTCGAGGTCCATCAGCTCCTCGGCGGTGCAGTAGAAGGTCACCTTCTCGTCGTGCCGCTGGCGCCCGCTGGGCACGCGCTCGGTCGGCTGCCGGTCGTCCTGCTGGTCCTTGTCGGCCGACTGCTTGGCCGCCCTGCCTCCCCGACCCTTGTCGATCGAGGTGACGCGGAACAGCTCGTCGGCACCGGGCAGGCTCGCCCGACCCTTCATGACGCCAGTACCTCCTTGGCCAGCTCGCGGTACGCAACCGCCCCCGACGACGAGCCGGCATAGGTCAGGATGCTCTCCCCGGCCACCGGCGCTTCGGCGAACCGGATGGTCTTGGCGATGATTGTCCGGAAGACGCGGCCCCCGAAGGCGTCCTGCACCCGGCCGAGCACCTCTCGCCCGTGGACCGTCCGGGCATCGTACATGGTGGCGAGGATGCCGACGATCTCCAGGTCGGGGTTGAGCCGCTCCCGCACCTTCTCGATGGTGTCCATGAGCAGGGCCATGCCGCGCAGCGCGAAGTACTCGCATTCCAGCGGGACGAGCACCCCGTCGGCGGCGGTCAGGGCGTTCACGGTGAGCAGGCCCAGGCTGGGCGGGCAGTCGACCAGGATGTGGTCGTAGCGCTTGCGCAGCGGCCGCAGCACCCTGGACAGCGCCTGCTCGCGGGCGACCTCGCCGACCAGCAGGACCTCGGCGGCGGCGAGGTCGATGTTGGAGGGCAGCAGGTCCAGGCCGTCCACCTTGGTGCGCTCGATGGTCCCGTTGACGTCGCCCTTGGGCTCCATGAGCAGGTTGTAGACCGTCCGGTCGAGGGCGAGCGGGTTGAGCCCCAGCCCGACCGAGAGGGCCCCCTGCGGGTCCATGTCGACCAGCAGCACCTTGCGGCCCTGCTCGGCCAGGGCGGCACCCAGGTTGATCGCGGTGGTGGTCTTGCCGACCCCGCCCTTCTGGTTGGCGAGGGCGATGACCTTCCCCATTTCCGGCACCTCCAGCCGCCCAGCGCGCTATCGCCAAGACGCTTTGTCTACTCATGGATGTAGTGATCAGTCGATGTAGAGATGGGTCGACGAGTCCCCTCATCGATCTGGGGGCGGCCGCATCTTACTCAGGCCGCCACGGGTCGAGAAAGTCCGTCCACGAGAATGTGGACGCCCCGGCCGCAACCACGCTCCGTGGTCGACCACGCTCCGTGGTCAGCCCGGCCGGCGCTCTGGCTCATCCCCGGATGAATTGTGGATAAACCCTCGACCGACTCGGCGCGACGCGTGGAGGGGTGGTGCGATGAGGATCGTTTCGGACGCCGGCTCGGCTAGGCGCCGGAAGGCGAGGCGCTCAGCGGAGGTCGGCGGCGAAGGAGCGGCCCGGGCCTGCCCGCTCGACCCCGAACAGCTCGGCGACGGTGGCCCCGAGGTCGGCGAAGGTGTCGCGGTCGGGAAGACGCCGGCCGGCCGTCCCGCCGGGGCTGAACGCGACCATCGGGGTCAGCTCGCGGGTATGGTCGGTGCCGGGCGCGGTCGGGTCGCAGCCGTGGTCGGCGGTGAGGAACAGCCAGTCGTCGCTCCCCAGCTCGGCGACGACCTCGGGCAGGCGGGCATCGAGGCGCTCGAGGCAGCGGGCGTAGCCGGTCACGTCGCGGCGGTGGCCGTAGACCATGTCGAAGTCGACCAGGTTGGCGAAGACCAGCGTGGGACCGTCGGCCTCACCCAGGAACCGGATGGTGGCGTCCAGCGAGGTCTCGTTGTCGCCGGTGTGGTCGGAGCCGGTGAGGCCGCGGCGCGAGAAGATGTCCTCGATCTTGCCGACCCCGAGGGTGCGGACGCCGGACTTCTCCAGCGCCTCCAGCACCGTCGGGCCGGCCGGCGGCAGCGCGTAGTCGCGCCGCTCCTTGGTGCGGAAGAACGACCCCGGCTCGCCGTCGAACGGGCGGGCGATCACCCGCCCGACCGCGTGCTCGCCCTGGAGCAGGCGGCGCGCCCGCTCGCACCAGGCGTAGAGCTGGTCGAGGGGGACCACCCGCTTGTGGGTGGCGATCTGGAACACCGAGTCGGCCGAGGTGTAGACGATCGGCTTGCCGCTGGCGAGATGCTCGGCGCCCAGCTCCTTGATGATCTCGGTGCCGGAGGCCGGCCGGTTGCCGAGCACGTCGCGGCCGATGGCGGCGGTGAAGGCGTCGATCACCTCGGCCGGGAAGCCGTCCGGGTAGGTCGGGAACGGCGCGTCCAGCACCACCCCCATCATCTCCCAATGGCCGGTCGTGGTGTCCTTGCCGGCCGACCGCTCGGCCATGCGGGTGACGACGGCGGCGGCCGGGTCCACGGCGGGGACCCCCGCGATGCCGGTGAGGCGCCCGAACCCCCACGAACCGAGGGTGGGCAGCTCCAGCCCCCCGACCGCGGCGGCCGCGTGCCCGACCGTGTCGGCGCCCCGGTCCCCGTAGTCGGCGGCGTCCGGTGCCTCGCCGACGCCGAGCGAGTCGCAGACCAGCACGACGAGCTTCACGAGCGGCCCCGCTGCCGCTTGCAGGTCAGGCAGAGCCGCGCGGCGGGCAGCGCGTCCAGGCGCTCCTCGTCGATGGGCTGCCCGCAACGCTCGCAGGTCCCGTAGGTGCCGGCGTCCATGCGGACCAACGCCTGCTCCACGTCCCGCAGGGTGTCGCGAAGGCTCCTGACGAGGGTGAGGAGGCTGGCCCGCTCGGCGGCGGCCTGGCCCGCGTCCGCGAAGCCCTCGTTCAGGTCCGGGTTCTCGATCCCTTCGGCGTCGCGGCGGGCGCCGAGGTCGTCGAGCTGCCGCCGTACTTCGCTTCGCTCTGTCTCGAGCCGCTCCCGCAGCCGGTCCACGGTCTGCTGGTCCATCCGGTCCTCCCGGTCTTCCATCGCTGGTCCACCCGCAGTGACGGCCCCCGGCGGGCAGGGTTGAAGGCTACACGGATTGGCGACCCGGCGGGATCAGGCTGCTTCGGGCTGTTCGCCCACCCGGCGGCTACCCGTCGGCGGGGAGCCTGCGCGCCCGCGGGTGGGCGCGCAGGTAGACCTCGCGGAGGCGGTCCTGGGTGATCCGAGTGTAGACCTGGGTGGTCGCCAGGCTTGCGTGGCCGAGCAGCTCCTGCACGCTGCGGATGTCGGCGCCGCCGGCGAGCAGGTGGGTGGCGAACGAGTGTCGCAGGACGTGCGGGGAGGCCTGCTCCTCCAGCCCGGCGTGCCTGGCGTGCCGGCGCAGGATCTTCCAGCAGCCCTGCCGGGTCAGCCGGGTGCCCTGGGCGTTGAGGAACAGGGCGGGCCCGGCGCGGGGCCCGGCCAGCAGCGGCCGCGCCCGAACCAGATAGGCATCCAGCGCCCGCCGGGCCGAGCGGCCGATCGGCACCAGGCGCTCCTTGGACCCCTTGCCGAACGCGCGCACCGCCCCGTCCTCCAGGTCGAGGTCGTCGACGTCCAGGCCGGCGGCCTCGCTCACCCGCAGGCCGGCCGCGTAGAGGGTCTCCAGCAGCGCCCGGTCGCGACGGGCGAGCCGG
>Ga0307278_10000083_pt1 | contig 44977 bp, 43 predicted proteins | sample ER_DNA_117_FD_194482 | JGI IMG/M metagenome (GOLD analysis project Ga0307278, IMG submission 194482) | Bulk soil microbial communities from the East River watershed near Crested Butte, Colorado, United States - ER_DNA_117 | ecosystem: Environmental > Terrestrial > Soil > Floodplain | place... | reverse complement strand
GGCGATCAGCCGCTCGAAAACGCGACGGTAGTCGCGGAAGAGATGTACCGCTGGCTCCGCGAGACCGAGGGCTTCGAAGGCCTCCTGTTCCTCTCGCGGGAAGGAACGACGCTGGGCCTGACGTTCTGGGAGAGCCGTGAGATCGCGGAGCGCCACCAGGCATCCAGGATGCAGTTCCGCGACCGGATGCTGTCGGCCGCCGGCGTTGAGATCGGGGAAACCGTCGACTACGAGGTCACGTTCGCGCGCCTTGGGCCGTGGGCGAGCGAGAGAAAGGAAAGCGGAGAGGGCGGGATTTGAACCCGCGACGCACCTTTCAGCACGTACGCGATTTCCAGTCGCGCTCCTTAGGCCACTCGGACACCTCTCCGTGCTGCGAAGCGGAGAAGGAGGGATTCGAACCCTCGATGGAGGCATTCACCCCCATAACGCCTTAGCAGGGCGCCGCCTTCAGCCACTCGGCCACTTCTCCGCGCGTGTCGCAGAATAGCCGAGGCATCTTTCGGATCCCCCGTCGGGGGGAGGAAAGAGACGGCCCCAGCACGAAAATGAGGTTGCCGGCTCCCCCCTCATACCCCGGCAATCTGAAACCCGTCTGCGGCTACCCGAGGCGGGTTTCGCCTTTTAGAGACTCTTCTTCGGTCCCGCGATCGAGGGCCGCTTCGAAGACGAGCAGACCGAGGGCAGTCGCCGCAGCGCCGGCGGATATCGTCACGACGACAGTGAGCCGAGCGAGCGTGCCGGGCAGCACCGACAGCACGATTCCGTGGAGCAAGACCGGAATCGTGCTCAGTCCGACGCCTAGGCCGAGGAACCCCAGCGCGCCACCCGCAATCCCTCGCGCGGCCGGAGAGCCGCGCGCAACGAACGCGATCCCGACCAGCACGAAGACGAGCTCGTTGGCCGCCGCGACCCACTTTCCGCCCGAGGAGTACGAATCGAGAGCGAACCCGGCCGCTGTCGCCAGCATGCCCGCCGAGGCCGTCACGCCGAACACCACCGCAGCAACCGGGGCCAGCGTCCGCCGCCGCACAAGCAGGAATGCTGCCGCTGCCACGAACGGAAGTGCGAGCACGATCCACGGCCACACCGAAGGCCGCCCGACGCGACTGAGCACCCCGGTGAGCCGCGTAGGACGTCCGTCGACGCGGAGAGGAATCGTCCAGCGCTTCCGGTCGACTCCTGCCGGTAGGCCGCGCAGGCGGCGGTCGTGCCATACGAACGTCAGGCTGCGGGAGCGGAGGCGCCAACCCTTGCCGGGCCGAGAACTCTTCAGAAGTCCGAGCCCGGCTGCAGTCAGCGACGCGGCGTTGACCGTCACGCGCCCCTTGGCAAGGCGCACGAACGGCTCACCGAGATAACCAAGAATGACGACCGTGTGGCCCGGCTCGGCCGTGACGCTGAGCGCACGATCGCTTTCGTAGACACGCGCCTTCACGGCTACGTCGTGCGACACGACGGTTGCGCGGTAATCGACGGCTGTCACGCTGGAACGGAGGTGCGCGGCCGCGCCGGCGGGGGCAGCCAGCGCGACGAACGCGAACAGCGCGACCAACCGCGGGAGCCCAAGCGGAAGAGAAGGGATCGAACCATCGTCGCAGGCTTTGCGCATTGAGAATGTTGTGGAACGCTCACCCCGGTCGCCAAGGATGCCTTGACCCCCCGGTCCCATGAACACGCTCAACCACCCTGGTAAAGCCCGACAGCGCGCGACAGGTCCCGCAGGTCGCGCACCGCGTCGGCTGGCCACGCGCGACTTCCTGATCGTGTTCGGCTGCGTCGTTGCCGCCGGCGAGTTTGGGTCGTACTACTCGTCTCGCGTGATCACCTGGGCCGTGATGACCGACGAGCTCCAGACCACGAGGCTGGCGACGAGCATCGCTGAAACGGGCTCCCTCGTCCCGCGCATCCACGGCCAGTACTACGCCGCGTTGAGCCAGGTTTATCCGTTGCTGCTCGCGCCCTTCTACGCCGTGCTGACGGCGCCCGCTGCAGCCACCGCTGGCCATATCTTGAATCCGTTCCTGCTTGCGAGCGCGGCATGGCCGGCATATCTCCTTGCGCGCTCCCTCACCGGATCGCGCGTGGCGGCGTCTGTCGCAGCACTGCTGACCGCGTTCACGCCCTGGCTCGTGCTGAGCACGACACTCCTGACGGAGAATGCCGCCTACCCGGCCTTCGTCTGGGCCGTCTTCGTCTGTTATCGAGCGATCGCCGAGCCGAGCGCCAGGCGAGATCTCGGTGCGCTCACCGCCCTGCTATTCGCGTTTCTCGCGCGTACCCAGTTCTTCGTGCTCGCGCTCGCCTTGCCGTTGGCACTCCTCGGACATGAGCTGACATTTGGTTCGGCCGGTGCCGACGGCACCACCTGGTGGGTTCGGCTCCGCGGGCGGGCCAAGCGTGCGGTCGCCTCGCACTCCGTGCTCTTCTTCGTTTACGCAGTGGCCGGGCTGGCCGCCGGCGCGCTGGCGGCGGCGGGCTCCCTGGGTGCGGTGGTCGGCAATTACGCAGTTCCGTTCCGCGGTGACCTCCTTCCCACCGGTGTCTGGCATTCGGCGGCCGCGCATCTGGACTACGTCGTGATCGGCGGTGGCATCCTTCCCTTCCTCCTCGCAGCCTCCTGGGCGCTGACGACGGCGATCCGGCCGGAGAACAGAGGCGCACACGCCTTCGCCTGGCTGCTTGTGATCCTCGTCCCCCTTCTGACGGTCGAAGTGGCGTCCTTCGATCTCCGCTTCACGCCAAACGGATTCATCCAGGACCGCTACCTCTTCTACGTCACGCCGCTGTTCGCAGTGGGAACCGGAGCGGCACTCGTCCGACGTACGCATACCTGGGCCCGGGGGCTCGTCGCGATCGGCTCCGGTGCGGTCTTTGCCTGGCTGGCGGGGGTCGCGTCGTACGACCATCACCAGAGCATCTTCTGGGCATCCCCCGCATCCGCGTTCCATCCGGCCATCGTCACGGCGGCGCGGTGGTTCCACCTCTCGGATGAATGGTTCATTCGAGCGGTTGTGCTCGTCCTCGCTCTGGGGGCGGCGGTGCTCGCCACACGGCCTCGCCTGGCCCGCCCCAGAATGGCGATCGCTATTTCAATCGTGATCGCCGCCTTCGGCGCGTTCGAAGCCGGTTACGTGTTCGAACGGTTCGCCGAACCGGCGCTGACGAAGACCAGATTTCATCTGGACCGGCGTGACTGGATCGACGCTGCAGTGCCGTCTGGGAGCTCGGCCGCGCTCGTGCCGAGCCCGCTGGAGTCGGCGACCTACTGGTGGGAAGCCGAATACTGGAACAAGGACGTGGAACGCGTGCTACGTGTCGAGGATGGGCCAACGTTCACGCCGTTTCCCGTGAACGATGTCTCGGTCGATTTCGAGGCTGGAACGCTGCGCGGCGTGCCGCAGAGCGACTACCTGGTCGTCGCGCCCACAGAAGTCCGTTTCCACCTCGCCGAGGCAGCGGCGCGCGTAGCGGACGTGTCACCGCTCAAGCTCGTGCGGGCCACGAAGCGCTATCGCCTGGTGTGGTCGACACGTGGTGTATCGGCGGACGGCTGGACGACCCCGGACGAGGATGCACGCCTGCGTCTCTACGGGAATGGCCGTCGGATGCAACGCGCAATCGTCGTCATTCTGAGCGCCGCTCGCGAAGCAGCGAAGCCGATCGGGTTCACACTCGAGGGCGGCGGGTCGATTCGCCGCGGCAGCGTCGACCCGGGCGGTGCGCGCCCGCCGGTCCGGCTCGATGTGTGCGTCCCCGCGACCGGCTATACGGACGTCGTCATGACGACGAGCGGCGAGGCTCGCGTGCCGGACGGGCGAGTCCTCGCGCTCCATTTCGACAGCATCGAGGCGCCCGCGAACGGGAAGTGCGGGCCGGCCTGACAAAGGAAGCGGAGGGGGAGGGATTTGAACCCTCGTCGGACCCAAGAGCCCGAAACGGTTTTCGAGACCGGATTCACTTGCCTCAACGATGCGGTTCGCGTGCCCAATGGGGACACCGCGGGAGACAGCGACGTTCCTCGCGCGCGCGTCCGCCTATACCTCGACCAGCTGTGACAGAAAGCGGTTCGTCGCCTGTTAGCGTTACGTTGGATCGAACGCCTTATTCAGGAGCGGCGGCCGACGCTCACAGAACTTGCCCTCGCCGTTACTGCTCTTGGCGATCTTTGAAGGGTCCGGCGAGACAGCCCTGCGCGAACTCGTGCAGCCGTAAATCGGGGGCGGGTCAAAGGGCCCGCCCCCGTATTGCGCACATGCGCCGATTAGCGCAGTGGCCTGAACGCGGCTCGCACTTCGGTGGAGAAGAGCTCCGGCTCCTCCCAGGCGGCGAAGTGGCCGCCCCTGTCGACCTTGTTGAAGTAGGTGAGGGTGGGGTAGGAGTGCTTGGCCCAGCTGCGTGGGGCAGCCCAGACCTCGTCGGGGAACGTCGTGAAGCCGACCGGAACCGCCTCCGGAGGAACCTGGCCGGACGCAGCGACAGCAGCTAGGGACTGTCCGTTCAGGTTCGGAGCCTGGGGGGAGTAGTCTTCCCAGTACGACCGCGCCGCCGAGACGCCGGTGCCGGTCAGCCAGTAGAGCGTGATGTTGTCGAGGATGTGGTCCCGAGTGAGATTGCCTGTGGGCTTCCCGTCGACGAAAGCGTGCGCGATCTTGTAGTAGCCGTCCGTGTCGTGGTCGAGCATCCACGCCGCCAGGGCGACGGGTGAATCCAGCAGCGCGTACCCGATCGTCTGCGGCCGCGTGGCCATCTCCAGGAAGTAGCCGGAGCCGCCCGTCGTGAACGTGTCGAGCTGCGCCTGCGCGGCGCGTTCCTCGTCGGTCTCCGTCGGCGGCGGGTCGCCGAGCACCCTCACGAGCACGTTCACGTGGATGCCGAGGAGCCCCTCGGGTGCCTGGCGCCCCATCACGTCGGTGACCGCGGCACCCACGTCGCCGCCCTGGGCGACGTAGCGGGTGTAGCCGAGTCGGCGCATCAGCTCCGCCCACGCCTGCGCGACGCGGCCGACGTTCCACCCGAGATCCGTCGGCTCGTCGGAGAAGCCGTAGCCGGGCATGGAGGGCAGAACGAGGTGAAATGCGTCCTCGGCCTTTCCGCCGTGAGCGGTCGGGTCGGTGAGCGGGCCGACGGTGTCGATCAGCTCCATGACCGAGCCGGGCCAGCCGTGCGTCATGATCAACGGCAACGCGTCCTCGTGCCGCGACTCCACGTGGATGAAGTGGATGTCCACGCCGTCGATCTCGGTCTTGAACTGCGGGAGGGCGTTGAGCTTCGCCTCCGCCTTGCGCCAGTCGTAGTCGGTCGCCCAGTAGCGCGCGAGCTCCTTCATCGTCGCCAACTGCACACCCTGCGACCGATCTGAGACGAGCTCCTTGGTTGGCCAGCGCGTCGCGGCGATCCGCTCACGGAGGTCGTTGAGGGCCTTCTGCGGGAATTCAGATTGAAAAGGTTGTATGTCGATGCCGGTCTGGACAGTGGTGCTCATGAGGACCTCCGTCGTTGATGGGCCAGCTTCGATGACCTCCTTTCTGGTCGATCCCCGGGTTGACCCCTGTCCCTCGACACTACGCCTGCTCGGCGCAGCGGGAACGACGTCCGAGAGCAATTAGACGCAAATTGCGAGCACGACGGACGCAAATTGCGGACGCTTGCGCTTGCGCGCATGTAAGGGTCCTCCAGTTCGACTGCGCCCATGACTCTCGTCGTCGCCCGGGTAACACCACGAGGTGTTCGCGCTGTCTCAGATTCAGCGCGCCAAGGCTTCGCCGTGCTCGCCTCGGACGTTTGCGAGGTACGCGTTCACGAGCCCCGACCTCGCACACTGAAACTAACGCCGTGCGCCTGAGCGCTCCAGAGCGGTCCACAGCGGTTTCTCGAGGCGGTCGCAAAAGTTCCGAGGCTGCCGCAATCCTGCTTCAGTAGCGGGACTGCTCTTAGTTGAGCGGAGGGGGAGGGATTTGAACCCTCGTCGGACCCAAGAGCCCGAAACGGTTTTCGAGACCGCCGCATTCGACCGCTCTGCCACCCCTCCGAGGGACGCACAGGGTACCCGCCGTCAGGCGACGGTGATGTTCAGCCTCATGCCGGCCGCCTCGTGCCCCGGCACGGTGCAATAGAGCTCGTACTTCCCGGCCTTCAGCGTCACCTTCAACTCAGCGCTGCCGCCCGGCGGGATCAGCCTCGTCTTGTCGCTCGTTCCCTTGATCGCAAGATCGTGCGGAATCTTGCCGTCGTTCTTCGCCTCGAAGGTGATCTCGCCCGCCTTGAAGTTGGTCGACGCGAGAGTGATCTTGAACTCGACCTCGCTAACCGGCACTTTCGTCGCAGCCGGCTTCGCCGTAGTCGTCGTGGTGGGCTGCGTCGTGGTCTTGGCGGTCGTCGTCTGTTGCGTGGTGGTCGTCGTCTGCTGCGCGGTCGTCGTCTCCGCGGCCGCGGCCTCGCCGTGCTTGCTCTCCGCCCCGAACACCTCGACCGCAGTAAGCATCCCGAAGAAGAGCACGAACGCGACGACGATGAACGCCAGCAGCCCATGGCCCGGATAGTCAGGCCGGAAGCGCGGGAAAAGGAACGAGGACGCGAGGGCGAAGAGAATGAAGACGAGCGCGGTGACCCCGAGCCCGATCTCGTGTCCCGTTGAGAGGGCAAGCGGCACGCGCGGATACTACGCAGCCGAAAGCAGCCGGCGCTCCTCCCTGCGGCGGTAGGCCCGTGTACCCAGGATCCAGGCCAGGGCCAGGACGATCAGTGGGCTGACGACGATCAAGACGAACAGCGCCACCGCGCCGGCGCCGGCCAGGAACGAGCCGGCGTCTCGCGCGGCGCGCTCGATCCGGCTCATGCCGCCCTTCTTCACCGCCGCGGCCTGCTGCGAGGTTAGGGTCAGCGAGATCCTGGAGAGGCTCGCCTGGCGCAACGTCGCCTTGTTGGAGCCTGTGACGCTTGCGAGCTCCTGCCTCGCTGCGTCACGCTGCAGCGCGAGCCTGAGCCGCACATCCGCCGGCAACGAGGAGCTCTTCAGCGTCTCGCCGATTCGCGCAATCAGCACCTTCAGCTGGGCGATCCGCCGACGTTGCGACCGTACGACTTGATCGAGATCCTTGATCGAAAGGTGCTGCGCGGTCACCGTGCCGAGCTTGGCGAGCTGGAAGTACGCATCCTCGACCCGGGCGACCGGGATACGCAGCACGAGGTCGGATTGGCCGCTGCCGTCGTTGGTCGATTCGTCGACCGAGGCGACATAGCCACCGAACGACCGCGCGAGCTGTGTCGCCTGGGCGGTGCGGTCGTGCAGCGTGTCGACGTCCTTGACGCGCACGGTCAGCGAGGCCTCGTAGTCCTGATAGCGACCGGGGACGGGCGTCGGCACCACCGCAGACCACGGCTTCGCCAATGGCTGCGGCAACGCCTGACCGAGGACCGGCGTCGTCGTAGTCCCGCTGCCCTCCACCGCACCGCGGTGAACCTGCGTATCGAGCTGTCCCGCTGCGGCGGTCTGCTTGGAGTTGCCGCCCGAGTGAATGACGCCGTGAATCACCGCTGCACTCACGAGTCCAAGCACGCACGCCGGTGCGAGCACGAGCAGCGAGCGTCGCCACGAGAGCAGGAGCAGCAGATCGTGCAGCGTCCGCGGTTGTGTGGGCTCACCGAGCGCACGCACATGCTCACGCACTTGCTGCGGCGCAGCAGTCGGAAGCGCCCGCAGGTCACGCACGAGCTCTTCGAACTCGCGCTCGAAGTCAACGTCAGTCGCGGACATCGTGCATCATCTCCTCGAGTCGTTTCAGGGCCCGGCTCAATCGCGTCGAGCAGGCGGTGGTGCTGATTCCGAGCACGCGGGCCACTGTGGGGCCGTCGAGCTCGAGCAAGACACGCAACGCAACGACCTCACGTTCGGCGGCAGAAAGGCGGGCGAGCGCCGACTCCAGGTCGCCGGGGCCAAATGCAGGCTCCTCCAATTCCGTCACGTCACGTGCGTACTTCTCTTCGCGGCGGCGGCGGCGCTCCTCGGAACGAAAGTGATCGAGCGCCGTCGTGCGTGCGATGCCGCAGAGCCACGCGCGCGGAGTTCCCCGCCGCGGATCGAAGCGCCGCCAGACGCGGAACGCCTTCTCGAAGGTCTCCCCCGTCAGGTCCTCTGCCACCGTTCGGTTACCGGTGAGAAACAGCAGATAGCGGTGGACCGCGTCAAGCTCGGATTCCGCGACCGCCGAGAAGGTCGGACGGTCGACCCGCAAGCCGGGCCACGAGGTCGTCACCGCGTTCACGGCCTTCATACGCCGCCGCCCGACCGGATCGTCACAAGGAGAGTCTGACCTAGCAGGGACCGGCCGCAGGCGTCCCGCCCGGACCGGTGAAGTGCTGCACGCCGCCGCCGATGCCGGCCTGCAGACAGTACGAGGTGGCGTCTGCGCGTACGACCGTCGCGCCGAACGCCGGCGGTAGTGTCGCGCCCGCGTAGGTCGCGTGCTCCGACTTGTAGGCCTCGAGCTCCGTGGCGGCGGCCGTGAAGTTGAGTCCGCTGACGGCGGCGGTGGCCTGGGCTTCCGCAACCTTCGTGGTCTTCGCGGTCGGCCCGTTGTGGCTCATGCTGAGCATCATCAGAAGGCCGACGATCGCGAGAGAACAGACCGTCGCGACAAGACCAAATGTACGACCCATAGCCCGAGTTATCGGGCCGGTTCGCGTTTCGCTTGAGTGAGACGCCGGACGCGCCCTGCGCGCCCGGCGCTCAGATCACGACTCGGCCCAGCTCGCTTCGGCCCAGCTGGCGTAGTCGAACGCCAGGACCGGAGCCGGAACAGCCGCCGGAGCCGGAACAGCCACGCTGACCAGAGGCTGTGACTTCGCAGTGGCAGCCGCTGCCGTCGACGGGCTCCCCGCGATTGCCGCGACGACCATCAAGACGATGATCGCCGACGCACGCTTTCCAGTCTTCTTCCTCGCCATGTCCCCATCCCTCTCGCCGCAGAATTCTCCACCCGCAGTTGCAGTGAAGCACGCCCTTCCGAAGCACTTTGTGCGCGCGATAGGCCAGTTGCGTCCCCCTTCAGGGGGAGGGAGCGCCGCGATTCACTCGATCGAGGGATCAGCGATCCATGCGACACGTCCCCGAACGGGGTGATCGCATGTCGTACGCAAGAAAGTAAAGGTCGCGGCATCTCAGAAGGGGAAGCACCTTCCATGGCAGAGCCCCGGTGACAGGCCGCAAGTCACTGGGGCTCTATTTTTGTTGTGCGTAGCCGAGCGGTACGGCAAGCTTCCCCGATGGTTCCCGAGTCGCGTCTCGAACCGACCGAACACGGTCTCGTCCCCAAAGGTGACGGCTGGTTCGTCCTCAACGCGCGTGAGGCACGCTGGTACCACACGGAGGGACGCTCCGCCATCTGCGAGTTCGAGGGTGAGTTCGAGGGCGAGCAGGATTTCTTGCAGCTGGGGATCAACCTCAGTGTCCTCGAGCCGGGCGAATTCATGGCGATGTATCACTGGGAGGCCGACCAGGAGGACTTTCTGGTCCTCACAGGCGAGGCACTGCTGATCGTCGAGGGCGAAGAGCGCCCCCTAAGACAGTGGGACTTCGTCCATTGCCCCGCCGGCACGAACCATGTCATCGTCGGGGCCGGAGACGGGCCTTCTGTCGTTCTCGCAGTCGGCGCACGCGACCAGTCGACCGGCCCGGACTGGGGCGGTTACACCGTGGACAAGGCCGCACTCCGTCACGGCGCAGGCGTCCAGCAGGAGACGACCGACCAGCATCAAGCGTACGCGCCGTTCAGCAAGCGGGAACCGACGCGTTACCACGAAGGCTGGCTCCCCGACTAGAGCGCGGAATACTTCATTTGTGCGCCTCGTTGCAGAACGCGTCGAGACAGGGAGGCAGTGATGTCCTACGGAATTCTGTTGCTGCGGGTGGTGGTCGGCGTCGCGTTCGTCGGACACGGAACGCAGAAGCTGTTCGGCTGGTTCGGCGGGTACGGACCGAAGGGAACCGGCGGGTTCTTCGGGTCGAAGGGCTACCGCGCCCCGGTGCTGATGGCGGTCGCGGCCGGAGGGTCCGAAGCCGGAGGCGGCACGCTGCTCGCGCTCGGATTCGCCACGCCGCTGGCGGGCGTCCTGCTCGCGACGGTGATGATCAACGCGATCGCCGCGGTCACATTCAAGAGAGCGTTCATGCTCGGGTCAGAGGTCGAGATCACCTACCTGACGATCGCCGTGTCGCTCGCTGCAACCGGCCCGGGCCGCTTCTCGATCGACCGAGCGATCGGGTGGGACGACAACATCTCCGGCGTTTGGTGGGGCGTCGGCGCACTTGGCGCCGCGCTCATCGTCTCGTTCGTGACCCTGACGCTGGGGCGCACAAGATCAGTGGCACAGCAGGAGCCCGCAGCACAGACGTAGTTGCCGTTCGTGGGCTCATGACACGTTGGCGCAGATCACGCGACCGACCAGGGCCGAGTATCCCGACGTGGCGCGCGCCGTCTGCACCAGCCAGCCGCTGCCGTCGCTGGAGGGCATATTGACCACGATGTACGGACCGTCGCCGGGGATGATCCCGCCGCCGGTGCCGCCGCCTCCTCCGATTGCCTTCTTTCCGGCTGGGCAGGTCATGGCTACGGAGTTGTAGACCTGGTTCATCACGATGCTTGGTCCTCCCTCCACCACTTCGTAGCCGCTAACGCCGGGAAGCTGCCCGGGCTTGAAGTCCGCTGCGAGCAGCGAGTGGTTCTTCACCTTGGACGAGATGACGGCGTTCGCCTTCAGTTGCGCAGTGCCCACGCTGTTCACCGGCACGTTCAGGATCTGCGCATAGCTCGTTCCGCTGAGGGCGACCGCAAGCGCGAGGCAGGCGATGACCATGGCCGCCGATGGCCTAGGGATGGATCGGAACATGACACTCCTTTCTGGGCCGATCGGACGCAGACCTGGCCCCGATCACTGCGGTGTGATCCGCATGTCGCTATCGGCTCGCTGGGCTCGAGGACGACGAGGTGAATTCCCAACTGACTGGAGAACCATCGGCGAAAGCCTGCCGGACCTGCCTCCACCCGCGCAACGCCGGCTCCGCGGCTGACAGACGAGTGTTGTCGTCGCCTGGCGTACGTGCCCGCAGCGTCCTGCGCGCGTGGGCGATCATCCGCGCAGGGCCCAATCGTGACCAGGGAATGGCGACGCCGTCTGCGGCAACGACGCCGCCTTGCATCCAGAACGCGCGGACGGATCACTCCCACCGCGCGCTCAGGTCGGTCCCTGGGCTTCGGTTGGCTTCAACCTCGGCCGCATCAGTCCTTTGCTGGGTCAAAAAGAAGAAAGGGCCGGCGTCGATCGCCGCAGTCGGGCGCCGGCCCTTCCTGAGCCATCGAAATGGCTACCCGCGACGATGATACCCAAAAGGGTGTCCGAAGTCTATTTAAAACTGACCGGAAAATGAGCTAATATTGACGGGAAGCTACTCAAAGTTGCGTCGATGCAGCCCGAAAACTTTGACCCTCAAACCGGCATTCCTGGTGGCCATCCGGCCGTTTCGTCCTGGTATGAGGAAGGCGAACTTGGCATCTGTCCCGAGTGCGGGCAGCAAACTCTTCTGCCACCCAACGAAATGGCAGAACCGGCCACCATCTGTCTCACATGCGGTGCGCTGGATGTTCTGCGCAAGTAGTCCCCGCGTGCCTTCGGCGACCGAGTAGGTCCCTCGCCTGTCGGTGGGTACTCCTCCGGGAGGAGGATCTCGGTGCAGGATTGCGGTCGGAAGGCCTCGGCGCCTAGTTTTCCGGGATGCAGATCGCCATCGTCTTCACCGACGAATGGACTGGGACGGCCGGTCGTAGCCGAGATGACTAGGTTCGTCGTCGACGCCAGCGCCGTCCTCCACCTGGCTAGCGCGGAGGCCAAGGTCTCAGCTGCGCACAAACTCCTCGCACCGACGCTCCTTCGTTCCCAAACGCTGTCGGCTCTGCACGAGGCCGTCGAGCGAGGCGAGATCCCGGCCGATGTCGCGCGTGAACGCCTCACCCGTATCAGGGGGATGAAGATCAGGCTCCTGGGCGACGCCGTCCTCCAGCGTCGGGCCTGGGACCTCGCGGATGAGTTGGGATGGGCCTCGACCTACAACGCCGAGTACGTCGCACTCACTCAACTGCAGGCAGACGCGTTGGTAACCCTGGACGCGGAACTGGCGCGCCGCGTCGCAGGGATCGTCGCGACGGCGCCGATTGACGCTCTGCGCTAGGAAGGCAGGGCCGGCCGTCGACCCGCGCCGTTCAATTCGGACGATCGCCAAACTGGGCGATCTGATATCTGTTCCGGCTATGAGAAAAGCGATGATTCCGCTCTCGTTGTTCCTCCTGGCTTCCGCACTGATACTGGCGGCTCAGGTGTCGGGTGCCCCAGCAAGACAGCAGCAGGGTTGCGAGACGCCCGTGTACGAGAACGGACTCGACCTCGTCTTTGGTCGTGCAAAGTCGCGGGCTGCTGCCGACAAGATTGCCCAGCAGGCGGTGACGGTCGGGTTCAAGGGCGTGAAGACCGTGCAAGAGAGTTGCACGCGCTGGAAGGCTGTTTTGCGCGGCCTCGATTCGTTCTCGACGGCGGTGGGGGTGCAAGCCGAGGCGCGGACTGTTCGCCGCTTCCCGACGATCGAATGCGTAACCTCGCAGCAGACCGGACAGCTTCAGGCGATCTTCGGGACGCTGCCAACGATCAGCGAACTCAACGTGGTGATCGCAAGGGCAAACAGCTTCGGCTACGTCGGCCTGAAGATCAAGCGCGCACCGTGCGGGGGTTATCAGGCCTACGTCGCGGGTTTCAGCGACAAAGCCCAAGCCCTGGAGTTCGCACAGACGGCGCGCGAGCGGTCCGGGCTCCGGGTCACAATTATCAAGGCCTAGACCCGACCTTACTACGGCCTGGCTGAGCGATGGGCGCAGGTGGGATCGAACCACCGACCTCCCGCGTGTGAATGATGCGCGGGCCGGGAGCGTCCGGCAACAACCGGGCAGCGTGGATCCCGGCGATGACGGGACGCTACGTGCACCCTTCGTTGCTGATGCTGCGGGCTCGTATACGCTCGTTGCGCGTCTCACCGAGCTCACGGCGACGGATCCAAACCCGGCGAATAACGAGACGTCGCTTACGGTGAACGTCGTCGCGCCATCACGCGCGCTCGTCCCTGCACGTTTTGCGATCAAGCCTGCAAAGCCCGTAGCCGGGCGCCCAGTCGTTGTGACTTTCAGGATCGTCGACAAGACCAGCGGCGCTTACGTGAAGCCCTCATCAGCGTCGTGCAGCGTCAACCTCGGCCCACGGACTGCGCGGGTTGTCGGCAACGCCGCAACCTGCACCCTTCATCCGCCCGCAACCGCTCACGGGAGAACACTGCGAGGCACGCTGGCGGCGAACGCGAACGGCACCCGCGTGGCGAGACGTTTCTCGATCCGACTCCGGTAGCTCACGCACCCTCCAAGGGGGCGCCCCGCAAGTCCGCTTCCCCGAACCGATAGCGAGCTTTCTGCGTCTACCGGGAGTAGCGAAAACGTGTTCACGTCCAAGTGAGCGCGAGTCGTCCAGATGCCTCTTCGCGTCGTGTCCCGGCGTTCCGCTGGCCATCTCACTGACCACGCGCCCCCTCTGAGACGCCCAGAGCCGCGTAAAGCTGCTTGTGAAGCCATGGGCGCACCTGGGATCGAACCAGGGACCTCCCGCGTGTGAAGCGGGCGCTCTCCCGCTGAGCTATGCGCCCGAGAGCGAATCGAGAATACCCAACGAGATTCGACGCCACCGCCCTCGCCGCTACCGAACGAGCGACATCTGCGGTCTAACCTCGGCGAGGGCCGTCTCCTCGCGAGCGTAGCGGTGCCAGGCACGGGTACGAAACGCATGAGGAAGCGTCACGCAACTCAGCGATCCCCCAAGCGGTGCTGCATCCCCGGGCGCGTGCCGGTGCCAGGCACGGGTACGCAACTGTGACGAGCCCGTCACGGATCCGCCTAGCTGAGCAAATCGAGGTCCCGCCGCCACTGCCGGCTATGCCGGCGGTGGCCGCTGCAGCTACGAATCCACACCATCCTCGAAAGGTCATCATGGCCCGCGAATGCGGGCCGGACTTTTCGAGGCGGTAACCGCGGCACGTAGGAGGAATGCTTAGCGCTGCTGCCTCCCGGCCCTGACGCGGTTCACACACTCCTACTGCCGCGGCGCGGCGATGGTAGCAGCGGGATCTAGCGGTGGTTTGCCGAGCGCGGAACCAGGCAAAGGACCGCCGTGCGCTTTCGGCGAAATGCACCACTTGATCCCGGGCAGGTGACGGACGCTCGGGGACGGGGCGTCGGCCCAGGAGGAATCGCTGTCGGTGGCGGCGGGCTCGGCCTCGTCGGGCTCGCCATCTACCTCCTGATCGCGCTGCTCTCGAACGGCGGGAGTCTCGGTCAACTGGAGCCGCTCGACAACCAGCAGGTGGGCCGTGGGGACACGCCGAGCAGCATCGACACGGCCTGCCGGACCGGACAGGACGCGAACCAACGACAGGATTGCCGGATCGTCGCGGTCGTCAACAGCGTCCAGAAGTTCTGGGACGGCGTCTTCCAACGAAGTAACAGGCAGTACCAGTACGTCGACACGGTGTTCTTCAGCGGCCAGGTCGACACGGCATGCGGCACGGCCGACTCACAGGTCGGTCCGTTCTACTGTCCACGCGACAAGCTCGTGTACATTGATCTCGGTTTCTTCGACGAGCTCCAGTCACGCTTTGGCGTCGGCAACGCCGTGTTCGTGCAGGCCTATGTGCTCGCCCACGAGTACGGCCATCACGTTCAGGACCAGCTCGGGGTTCTCGACAAGATCGCCGGCGACCGCCAGGGCCCGGAGAGCCTCTCGGTGCGAAGCGAGCTGCAAGCCGATTGCTACGCGGGTGTCTGGGCGGCCCACGCAGTGGAGACGGGAATCGTGGAGGAGCTGACCCAGGCCGATATCAACGACGGGCTCGATGCCGCTGCGGCGATCGGCGACGACCGGATTCAGCAGCAGACACAGGGCCAGGTGAACCCGGAGACCTGGACTCACGGCTCGTCGGAGCAGCGCCGCCGGTGGTTCTCCCAGGGCTACGAGCAGGGCCGACCGGCCGTCTGCAACACGTTCTCGGGGTCGATCTAGCCCGAGGGCTAGTATCGCCAGGATGGCCGCGCTGTACCGGAAGTACCGCCCGCAGGACTTCGACGAGGTCGTCGGCCAGGAAGCAATCGTCCGGACGCTGAAGAACGCGATCACGTCTGGCCAACTGCGCCAGGCCTATCTCTTCGCCGGCCCGCGCGGCACCGGCAAGACCTCGCTGGCGCGGATCCTTGCGAAGGGCCTCAACTGCGTTCAGGGACCCACGGCCACGCCGGACAAGGTGTGCAACCCGTGCGTCACGATCGCCAGCGGCACCTCGCTCGACGTGATCGAGATGGACGCCGCCTCCCAGCGCGGCATCGATGACATCCGCGAGATCCGGGAGCGCGTTGTACTCCAACCCGCCGAAGGCCGCTACAAGGTGTACATCCTCGACGAGGCCCACCAGCTCACGGACGCTGCCTGGAACGCCCTGTTGAAGCTGATCGAGGAGCCGCCGCCGCATCTCGTCTTCGTCTTCTGCACCACCGATCTCTCGAAGGTGCTGCCGACCGTGCGCTCGCGCTGTCAGACGTTCGTGTTCGCGCGGCCGCGCCTGCCGGAGCTCGTGCGCTTGCTACGGCGCGTCGCAGACGGTGAGGGCATCCAGGTCCCGGATCAGGCGCTCGCGCTCGTCGCGCGCGGAGCACGCGGCTCCTTCCGCGACGCCGTCTCGACGCTCGACCAGCTCGCGTCGGCGACGGAGAACGAGATCACCGTGCAGTCCGTGCTGCAGTTGCTGGGAACGGTCGAAGAGGAGGCGCTGTTCCGCCTCTGCGACCTGGTCGTCGACCGCGACACGGCCGGGGCGCTCACGTTCGTCGAGGAGTTGTCGGAGCAGGGACAGGACCTGGGCCGGCTGGTCGTCGATCTGCTCGAGCATCTGCGCCACCTCATGCTGGTGCAGCACGTGGGCGAAGTGCCGGACACGCTCCCGGTGACGGACGAGACGCGCGAGCGGCTGCGTGCGCAGGCCAACCAACTCGGCGAGGCGACCGTCATCCGCCTCGTCGACCTGCTGGCCGTCGCCGTCGAGGACATGCGACAGGGCGGCGATCCGCGTCTGCCGCTGGAGCTCGCCCTGGTGAAGGTCACGCGTCCCGGGGCCGACCTTTCCAGGGAATCGCTCTCGTACCGGCTCGAACAGCTCGAGACTCGTGGCCATGCACCGACGGCCCCTGCCTCGGGGACTGTTCCTGAGATGAGTCCCGAACAGGCACCTGTCGAGGCGGTCGCGATGGCCGCGCCGCCCTCGCTCGAGCTCGAGCAGCTCCAGGAGGCCTGGCAGCGGACGATCCTGCCGGCCGTCGAGGAACGCTCGATTCCGGCTGCGTCCGTCTTGCGCGAGGCGCACCCTGCAGAGCTGGCGGACGACACTCTCACGGTCGAGTTCCCCTCGAGCGCGTCCTTCCACCGGCAGCTGGCGGAGGAGCCGAAGAACGCCACGCTCCTCGCCGATGCGCTCTACGAAGTCACCGGACGCCGCCTTGGGCTCGCGTTTGCCGAGGGCGAGGCGCGGGCCGATGCGGTCGAGGACGACGAGCCTGCGGGTGAGGAGAAGATTCTCGAGCTCGTGAAAGAGACCCTGGACGCCCACGAACGGGAGGACTAGCGATGGGCATGGACATGAATCAGCTGTTTCAACAGGTCGGCCAGATGCAGGAACAGATGCAGAAGGCTCAAGCAGAGCTGGCGAACGAGACGGTCGAAGCCACGGCCGGCGGCGGGATGGTCACCGTCGTCGCGAACGGCGCCGGCGAGATCAGGCAGATCAAGATCGATCCGAAGGCGATCGACCCGAATGACCCTGAGATGCTCGAGGACATGATCCTTGCCGCCGTGAACGAGGCAATTCGTGCAGCTCAGAACCTGATGGAGTCCAAGCTCGGCGGCCTCGCTGGCGGTGCGCTGGGAGGGCTCGGTCTTCCGGGACTGGGAGAGTAGTGCGCGACCGCCTCGGTGCGCTTCCGCTGTTCGCCGATCTCGACGACACTCAGCTCGATCGGCTCGCTGCAGCGACGACGGAGTTCGAAGCGCCGGCCGGTCAGGCGCTGATCGAGCGCGGCCGGGCAGGCTCAGGGATGTTCGTGCTCGAGGAGGGGGAGGCAGTCGTGGAAGCGCCGGAAGGAACACGCGAGCTCGGACCCGGCGACGTCTTCGGCGAGCGTGCGTTGCTCGGCGAGGACATCGAGCGCACTGCCCGAGTACGGGCACGGACCGACGTGCGCTGCCTCGCGATCGCGCGGCCCGAGATCGAACGGCTCCTCGCGGAAGATCCGCGCGTCGCCGCCCGCCTCGGTCAGCTCTCGACCTGAGGCCCTCCGTAGCCTCGGCAATCCGAGGCATGTCGGCACAATAGGACAGTGCTCAGCCCGGCTGTGGAAAACCTGGTGGCCCAGCTCTCGCGCCTCCCCGGCGTGGGATCGCGCACGGCTCACAGGCTCGCGTTCCATCTTCTGCAGCGACCGACGGACGAGGCGCTCGCGTTGGCCGCTGCGATCGAGGAGGTCAAGGAGCGCGTTCGCTTCTGCGACGAGTGCGGCAACCTGACCGAGGAGCAGACGTGCGCGATCTGCCGAGACACGCGACGCGACCACACCCTCATCTGCGTCGTCGAGCAACCGGTCGACCTCATCTCCGTGGAGAAGACGAGCGAGTTTCGCGGGCTCTACCACGTCCTCGGCGGCGCTCTCTCTCCTCTCGACGGCGTCGAGCCCGAACACCTGCGCATCGACGAGCTGCTCGGCCGCGTAGAACGAAACGGCGTGCTCGAGGTCGTGCTCGCGACCAACCCGAACATGACCGGCGAGGCGACCGCTGCATATCTCGCAGACCGGTTGCGCGGACGAGTCCGCGTGACCCGGCTCGCGAGCGGACTTCCGGTCGGCGGCGATCTCGAGTACGCAGACGAGGTCACGCTCGGCCGCGCGCTCGCAGGCCGACGGGAGATGGAATGACGACGATCAGCTACGAGGCCGTTCCCGCCGTCGAAGGCGACGCCGCAGCCGCGCCCGGAAACACGCTCGTGATGAAGTTCGGCGGTACGTCGGTCGGCGACACGCAGAAGATCAGGGACGTCGCCCGCCGACTCGTGACCGCCCGGGAGGCTGGACAACGTGTCGTCGGCGTTCTGTCGGCGATGGGCGACACGACGGACGACCTGATCCGGCTCGCACACGAGATGTCGCCGAAGCCCCATCCCCGCGAGTACGACATGCTCGTGTCCGTCGGCGAGCGCATCTCGAATGCGCTGTGCGCGATGGCCATCCGCGATCTCGGACACGAAGCCGTCTCGCTCACCGGCTCGCAGGCTGGAATCGTCACCGACACGTTCCATGGGAAGGCGAAGATCGTGGAGGTGCGCGCACGGCGGCTACACGCCGAGCTCGATCGCGACCAGATCGTGCTGGTCGCCGGCTTCCAGGGCGTGTCGACGGAGCTGGAGGTGACGACACTCGGCCGCGGTGGGTCCGACGCGACCGCCGTCGCTCTCGCCTCTGCACTCGGTGGAGCATGCGAGATCTACACCGATGTGGAAGGTGTCTTCACCGCCGACCCGCGCGTCGTAGCCGACGCGCTGAAGCTGCCGAAGATCTCCTACGAGGAAATGCTCGAGATGGCTGCGACGGGCGCGCGTGTGATGATGGCGCGGTCCGTCGAGATCGCACGCAGGTACGGTGTGCCACTCCACGTGCGCTCGGCGTTCGGCGACAGCGAGGGGACGTGGATCACCAAGGAGGAGAACCTGGTGCTCGAGAAGGCGATCATCTCTGGAGTCACTCACGACACGTCGGAGGCGAAGGCCACGGTGCTCGCCGTGCCCGACCGTCCGGGTATCGCCGCACGCATCTTCCGCGCGCTGGCAGACGCCGGGGTCAACATCGACATGATCGTGCAGAACATCTCGGCGGAAGGCGCGACCGACATCTCGTTCACGCTCCCGAAGACGGACCTGCCGGCGGCGGAGCCGATCCTCGAGGTCCTCGCGTCCGAGATCGCCGCAAAGGGTGTCGTCTACGACCCGGACGTTGCGAAGGTGTCCCTCATCGGTGCTGGGATGAAGAGCCATCCAGGTGTCGCCGCCGACATGTTCGAGGCTCTCGGCGAAGCCGGGATCAACATCGAGATCATCTCGACCTCGTCGATCCGCGTCTCGTGCGTCGTGCGCGCGACCGAGGTCGAGCGTGCGGTGCAGGCGGTCCACGACCGCTTCCGAGGCTACGCAGAGGAGCGCGTGGGTGCCTGAGCCCCGCATCGCGGTGGTCGGCGCGACCGGCGCCGTCGGCGGCGTCACGCTGGAGCTCCTGAGGGAGCGGGGCTACGGGCAGGTGCGGGCGCTCGCTTCCGCACGATCGGCCGGAAGGGAATTGGCCGGCGGCGGCGTCGTCGAGGAGGCGACGCCGGAGGTGCTCGCTGCCGGCGACATCGACCTCGCGTTCTTCTCCGTCGGGACGAGCGCGTCTCGGGAGCTCGTGCCGCACGCCGTTCGCGGGGGAGCCGTCGCCGTCGACAAGTCGGCGGCCTACCGCCTCCAGGACGGCATCCCCCTCGTCGTACCCGAGGTCAACGGCGAACGCGCTCTCGAGCACGACGGCATAGTCGCGAATCCGAACTGCTGCGCGATCCCGCTCACGATGGCGCTGAAGCCGCTACACGACGCCGCCGGCCTCGCGCGCGTGCGCGTGAGCACGTATCAGTCGGTATCCGGCGCGGGTGCGCAGCGTATGGAAGAGCTGCGTGCCACGCCGTCCGGCGACGGCAACCTCGCGATGGACTGGGACTTCGACGGCGAGGAGTTCGACGAGGAGTCCAAGCTGCGCGACGAGACTCGCAAGATCCTCGAGCTGCCCGAGCTCCCGATCAGCGCGACGTGCGTGCGCGTGCCGGTACTCGTTGGCCACGCGGAGGCGGTGTGGGTGGAGACCGAGGGGCCGCTCTCGGCAGAAGACGCACGCGGGATACTCGGCGAAGCATCGGGCATCAAGTTGGAGGACTTCCCCACGCCCCGCGACGCAACCGGGATCGACGAGATCCTCGTTGGTCGCATCCGACGCGACCCAACCGTAGACAACGGACTTGTCTTCTTCGTTGTCGCCGACAACCTCCGCAAAGGCGCCGCGCTCAACGCGATCCAGATCGCGGAGCTGATCCTGCAGCGCCGCCCGGTCGCCGCCTGAGCAACTGGGCCTGGCTCGCTGTCGCACTCGGCGCAACGGCGGCCCTGTGGTTGGTGTCGATCTTCGTGTTGCTCCTGTTCGGCCGCCGAAGCAATGCTCGTGAGGTCACGCGCTTCCTGCCGGACTGCATCGTGCTCCTCAAGCGTCTGCTTCGAGACGACAGGGTGCCGCGACGGGCCAAGGTCGTGCTCGGCCTGCTCGTCCTGTACCTGGTCATGCCACTCGACCTGGTACCGGATTTCATTCCGGTCGCCGGCCAGCTCGACGACGCAATTCTCGTCGCCGCGGGGATCGCCTACGTCGCACGCAGCGCCGGACGCGGCGTGATCGAAGAACTCTGGCCGGGCTCCGAGCGAGCTCTGCACGTGGTACTCAAGCTGGCTTGATCGCCTCGTCGTCCGGCGTCCGCAGCCGCCGCCGGGCCCAGAACGGGGCGAGAGCCCGGGGGGACGTCGGGCTCTCGGACGAGCGGTCAGCACTCTGCTAGGGCTTTCTCAGCATCTAGTTCGTAGGCACGCCAGGCAAGGGCTGTGAGACCCGTTCTCCGTTGAGCCTTCTCAACACGCCCACCGCAGGGCGCCGACGCTGCGGAGTCAAGGCCCAGGTGGAACCGGCGCAGGAGCCGGAGTGAACGCCTCCTTGACCGCGCGCATCACCTTTTCCCGCTTTCCCTCCAGGACCGGGAGCAGCCCGCCGAACTCGAGGCGCGCCAGCTCGACGTGGCCGAAGCGTCGCAGCGTCTGGAAGCCGAAGTCGGCGAGAAAATCCGAAGGAAAGATCGTCTTGTGCACCAGGAAGCGCTCGTACTGCGACTCCCCTTCGCGATACCGGTACGCAAACGTCTCGAGCGCCTTCGCGCCACGATCGCGTGCATCGCCGATCGCGGCGAGGAAGAGCGACTGCATCACCCACGGGCTCGAGGTCTCGACGAGATACGCGCAGGTCACCAGCACCGCGTCGTCCGACGGCGGTCCGGCCGGAAGCTCGGCTGCCCGCGGGAACAGCCCGGCGGGGCCGTACTGCATCGAGCCGAGGACGTGCCCGTCCCCGTCGTAGTACACGGTCCCCCATGGCCCCCACTCACTCTCCGCCTTCTCGATCCACTTCCGCTTGTCGGTCGTCCGACCCTCGCGGGACTGCCACCAGACGCAGTCGTGGCACACCGTCGGTGCGTCCTGCAACGTCACGCCGGTCAAACCGGTGACGCGCGGCCCGGTCACTGCGGCCCGATCTCGTCGACGATCACGTCGACCGCCTCTGGATCGACTTTGGCCATACGCTCGAGGTATGCCGCGACACGCTGCTGCACTTCCCGGCCGACCTCCGGAATCGACACCCCCCACTCCACGGCGAGATGTAACTCGACCCGCACACGCCCGTCTTCATCGACGATCCGCACGCCTTTGCGCCTGTGCAGAGCACTCTCCACCAGGCCTCGCACCCCGTCGACCTCGCGCGCCGCATCGGCGGCATAGCTCGCGAGGATGTCGCTCGAGATCGTCGCCATTACGGAGGACGTTTTAGCACCAGTTCGGTCGCCTCGGGCCGCGCGAAGAACCGAAACGGGACGAACGTGGTTCCGAGACCCGGCGAGACGTGCATCGTGCCGCCCGGACGTTCATAGAGTCCGGTCGCGAAACGTACGCTCGGATGCGCGAAGCGGAACTTGCGGGCACGCCCGAGCGGAAGGGCGATCTGGCCGTCGTGCATGTGCCCGCTGAGCACGAGATCGAACGCTCCGGGCGGCAGGAAGCTGAGGACGTAAGGGAAGTGGCACAGCAGGATGCGCAGGTCCGCGGACTCATCCATGAGCTCCCACGGCCGCGAACGCCCCTGCCGATACGCTCGCGGGTCGACACCCACCACCTGCACTCGGTGCCCGCGTAGCTCAACGGTCTCGCTCTCGTCGACGAGCAAGCGTGCCGGAGTCAGATCTGTGAGCCCCGCAGCCCGCGAGAAAGGATCACGACTGTGCTCGACGTCGTGGTTCCCGAGGACGACGAACGGCCGCTCGAGGCGCCCGAGCTGCTCGCGCAACAACGCTTCGCCGCGCGGGCGTGAGACGAGGTCACCCGTGATCGCGACGAGATCGGGTTTACGCTGCTTCACCCAGTCGATCGCCCGCTCGACCGCGACCGTCCCGCGCGAGGGCAGTCCGAGGTGGAAGTCGGAGAGGTGTGCGATCCGCAGGCCGGCCAGCTCCTCCGGCAGGCGAGCCAGGAGAACGTCGAGCGTGCGCAGCCGCACCCACCCGGCCTCGAACCAGCCCCAGCCGACCGCGGCTCCGGCGACGCCGCCGAGCAGGCTCCCGGCGCGAGTCAGACTTCGAGCTTCTCGAGGACCGGGGTGACCGATACGACGTGGCGCTTGAACTTCAGCTCCGACTCCTCCAGCCCGGCCGCGACGCCCACCAGTTGCGAGAGGTGCAGGATCGGCATTGCGAAGTCCTTGCCGGTCGCCTTCTTGAGCTTGGACTGCCACGCGTCCAGCGAAAGGTGGCAGAGCGGGCACGGGGTGACGATCACGTCCGCCCCGGCCTCCTTCGCCTGTTCGATCGGCTGGATCAGCTCGCCGAGCGCCGTCTCCTCGCGTGCCTGGATGATCGGGAACCCGCAGCACTTGATCTTCGCCGGGTAGTCGATCGCCTCGCCGCCGCACGCCTCGATGATCCGCTCGAGCGACCAGGGACGGTCAGGATCTTCGAAGCCGAGGATCTTCGAGGGGCGCAGGATCTGACAGCCGTAGAACGGCGCGATCTTCAGCCCCTTGAGGCCTTTGTGCGCCGACTGCTTCAGCAGCTCGTAACCTTCGCCCTCGGCGATCTCCCACAAAAGATGCCGCACTTCGACGTTGCCGCTGTACGGCGGCACCCCGACGCGCTCCAGGTTGCTGCTGACGCGGTCCAGCAGGTTCTCGTCGTTCTTCAGCTGCCAGTTGGCCTGCCTGAGATTCAGCGTGCAGACATTGCACACGGTCAGCAGCGTGTCGCAACCGGCCGCCTCCGCGTACGCGAGGATGCGCGCGTTCAGGTGCAGGTAGTAGTCCGGCTCCGCCTCGTGGATGTCACCCGCCCCGCAGCACGTCACTGTCTCGAGCTCTACGAGCTCTAGACCAACTTTGGGAGCTAGGGCTTTGGTGGAGGAGTCGAGCTCTTTCGCGGAGAGCGACGCGAGGCAGCCTTTGTAGTACGCGACCCTCTTCACGGCTGCACCTCGGAGTCGCGCTTCTTCGCGGCGGCCTGCTCGGCGAACTCGATCCGCTCGAGCGCGTGCTCGCCCTGGACGATCCCGAGAGCGCCGTCACGGCCCTGCTCCTTGACGAGGTGGTAGAGCTTGCGGGCCTCGCCGACGCGATCCGCTACATGCGGCGGGATCGGCGGCGGCACCTTGCCGCGCTTCGCAAGGCTCAGGGCGAACTTCGTCTCCTTGATCGCGGAGACAACACCCTGCGTCTTCGGAACGAGCTCCGTCTCGCGTAACCAGCCGGTCGTCTTCGCCGAGGTCACGAACCACTTCGCGTGCTTCGCACCCCAGTCGTGATCGATCCCCTCCTTGATCGACTCGGCCCCGAGCTTCGCGATCGCATCGCGGGGATCGACACCCTTCGGACACCGCTCGTTGCAGAAGTAGCAGCGCGTGCAGTCCCAGATGCCGTGCTCGTCGTTGTAGTCGTTCAGCCGCGCCACATCGGCCTGGTCTCGCACGTCGCCGACAAACCGCATTCCCTTCGCGAGCGCAGCCGGGCCGAAGAACTCCGGATCGGACTCCATCGAGTTGCACTCGGAGACGCAGCAGCCGCACATGATGCAGAGCGCCTCCTTGTGGATCACGTTCATCTGCTGCTGCGAGATGATGCGCTCCTTCTCGAGCGGCTCCTCGTAGCCCGGGTCGAGCCAGGGCTTCATCCGGCGGATCTTCCCCCAGAAGGGATCCATGTCGACGACGAGATCCTTGATCACCGGCATGTTCCCCATCGACGAGATCACCGGCACGTGACCGGACTTCGCAATGTCGTACATGCGCGTCTTGCAGGCGAGGACCGCCGCGCCGTCCATGCGCATCCCGCAGGAGCCGCAGATCATCATGCGGCAGCTCTTGCGATACGCGAGCGTGCCGTCGTGCTTGTCCTTGATGATGTCGAGCACGTCGAGGAGGGTCACCCAGTCCGGCGCCTCGACCTCGTAGCGCTTCAGCTCCTTCTCGCCGGTCTCCGCGTCGTAACGCCAGATCTTCAGCGCGACGTCGATCGTCGTCGAGCCTGGTGCCGGGGCTAGCTCCGAATGCACTGGTGATCCTCTCGGTTTCGTTGGTGGATGCCTGGGTCGCGAGCACCAAGTGATGCAAGGACGCAGGGAGTGCCCGGGCTGGTTTGCCCGGGCGCGACTGAGGACGCGGCAGCGCGCCGTGTGCTCGCGGGCCAGGCGCCGCCGAACGGGGCCGAGAGGGTCACTAGTAGGTCCTTTCCTGGGGCTTCCACTTGGTCATGGTCACGGGCTTCCAGTCGACGCTCGGCCCGCCGTCGACCCAACTGACGAGCGTGTGCCTCAGATAATCCTCGTCGTCGCGGTCGGGGTAGTCGTACGGCCGCGCGTGCGCGCCCCGGCTCTCCTTGCGCTCGATACCGCACGGAACCATGCACGCTGCGAGGTCGAGCAGGAAGCCGAGCTCGAGGGCCTGGGTGAGGTCGTTGTTGAAGACGTTGCCCTTGTCCTCGACGATCACGCGCTCGTAGCGTTCCCGCAGACCTTCCACGACCTCGCCCTGCTTGCGCATCTGCTCCTCGCGGCGAAAGACGCCGAAGTTCTCGTGCATCGACTCCGCCAGCTCGTCGCGGATCGACCAGGGCCGCTCTCCCTCGCGTCGGTCGAGCAGCTCCTTCAGCTCGCGCTCGGCATCGGCTTCGACCGACGGCGGCACTTCGACCGTCGTGTTCGAGAGCGCCCAGTCGGCGGCGTGGCGGCCGACGCGCTTCCCGTACGTGATCGTCTCCATCAGCGCGTTCCCGCCGAGACGGTTAGCACCGTGGACCGACACGCACGCGCACTCGCCCGCGGCGTAGAGGCCCTCGACCTCCGTCAGCCCCCAGACGTCGGTGTCGACGCCGCCCATGTGGTAGTGGGCACCCGGCCGGACCGGGATCGGCTCGTAGATCGGATCGACTCCGGCGAAGGTCATCGAGAGCTCGCGCGTGCCGTGCAGCCGCTCCAGGATCTTCTCCGGGCCGAGATGGCGCAGGTCGAGGATGACGTTGCCGTTGATCCCTCGTCCCTCGTCGATCTCCGTCTGCTCGGCGCGCGAGATGACATCGCGCGACGCGAGCTCCATTGCGTTCGGCGCGTAGCGTTTCAGGAACCGCTCGCCCTCGGAGTTGAGGAGGTACGCGCCTTCGCCGCGCGTGCCCTCGGTGATGAGGACGCCTGTTGGGGAGAGCGTCGTCGGGTGGAACTGCATCATCTCCATGTCCTTGAGCGGGACGCCGACGCGGAGCGCGAGGGCCATGCCGTCGCCGGTGCAGGCATAGGCGTTCGTGGTTCCGACATACAGCCGGCCCGCCCCGCCGGTCGTGAGGATGACCGTCTTCGCGCCGATCGACTTGAGGCCGCCGTTGAGCAGATCCCAGGCGATCACTCCCTGACAGCGGTCGTCGTTCATGACGAGCTTCCAGGCAAAGAACTCCTCGTACGTCGGGATCTCGCGCTTCATCACCTGCTCGTAGAGGACATGCACGAGCACATGGCCTGTGATGTCGGCCGCATAGGCCGTGCGCGGCGCGCCGGCGGCGCCGAAAGGACGCTGCGCGATGCGGCCGTCGTCGGTGCGCGAGAAGACCGCACCCCAGTGCTCGAGCTGGTAGACGTCGCCGGGCGCCTCGTTGCACAGGATCTCGATCGCGTCCTGGTCGCCCAGGTAATCGGAGCCCTTGACCGTGTCGTACGCGTGCTCTTCGGGACTGTCCTCCGAGGCATTCCCCAGAGCGGCGTTGATCCCGCCCTCGGCCGCGCCTGAGTGGCTGCGGACGGGATGGATCTTCGAGAGCAGCGCGACGTCGGCGCCCGCATCGTGCGCCTCGATGGCCGCGCGCATGCCCGCGCAGCCGGCACCGACGATGAGGACGTCGTGCTTGGCCTCCACCACTTCGGACGCTACACAATGCCCTCGCCCGGTGGCCGCCCCTAAGCAAGCCGGAAGGGCCGTCGCACCCGGCGGCCCTCCCTCCTAAGTTGCGGACGTTGCTATGCCCCGACCTTCGCCTGCCAGCCGTACCCGGCGGCCGCGCAGTCGTAGTGCGTGCCCTGATAGTCGAACGAGAAGCGATTCAGGTTCAGAGTTCCCGTCGCATTGCCCGCCGTGTCGAGTTTCCCACTCACGCTATAGCTCGTCGAGACATTGGTGATCGACGAGCCGCTGCCGGTCTGAAGAGGCCCGTTGTACGAGAAGGAGAAGCTGAGATCCGGCTGGATCTGCGTCGCACCACTGAACGAGAGGCCGACGTCGGAGAGGATGCCGATGCCGCAGTCGACATCTGATGTCGTCGCGAAATTCGCGACCGAGGTTCCCGTTGCATCGAAGCAGATGCTCTTTCCCTGGTTCGTGAACCCGCAGTAGTGCCCGGTCTTGGCGGCCGGTCCAGGCGGCGGGGCCGGCGGCGCGGGTGGAGTCGGCGTCGGAGGCGGGGCCGTGGCCGGAAGGCCTTTGACAACTTCGCAGTCGCTGCCAACCGTGTCCGTAGCGTCTGCGCTCGCCGTATCTCTGCCTCCACCGCAGCGGAGCCTGTCCTTGCCCGGCCCGCCCACGAGCAGGTCGTTGCCGCTTCCGCCGGCCAGCGTGTCGCTGCCGGCATTTCCGAAGAGCTTGTCGTTGCCGGCCTTGCCGTTGATCGTGTCCGCCCCCGCAGTCCCTCTGAGGACGTCGTTCTTGGGCGTGCCGTTGATCGTCTTCACCGCGCTTGCGGAGACGCCCCCAACGAGCGCCCCGGTCAGGACGAGAATCGCCGCCATGAGAGCCAACTTGCGCATGTCACTCCTTTGCGTTGGTCGCGCGGCCCTCTGCCGGTCGCGCACACTTGAGAGTGTCGTGCGGGCTCCTAATCTGACGCTAATCCGCGAGAACCGTCGTCGAAAGTGGCGGGCGCCTAGACGACGCCCGCCACCCGCCTTCGCTACGGAAGCGTGACACGCAGAGTGAACCGCGCGGCCGCGCCGCCTCGAGTGACGCGCACCCGCAGCGAGCGTGCCCCGCAGACCCTGTACTCCGCCGACTTGCCCCCGGTGCTGGCCCAGGAGCCCGTGGCGAGCACGGTCCGTCCGTCGCCCGTAAGGAGCGTCACGTCATCTGCTCCACCGCCCGGGACCGTCACCCGGACGCGGAGATCCCCGTCAAGGAGCGTTGCGACCTGCGTGGTCCAGGCACGCCTCCCGCGAAGGAACTTGCCTCGAATCGTCTTCGTCGTCGGCCCGACCCAGGGATGGAGAACGTCCTCGCGAATCGCGGCGAGAGACTCCGGAGTCGGGCGAAAGCTTGGGTCGACGACCGGCCACTCGTAACCGACCGCAGTGCCGTTCGTCTCGACGAGCACGCGATAGGACTCCGCGAATCCCTCGCCGGAGTTCAACGTGTAGTTCAGACCTTCGTCGCCGGGAAAGGCTGACCCGGCGGTAACTCGGGAGCAGATGCCCATCGTGCTCGCCCAGCGCTTCGTGCCCCAGTCGAGCGCCTTCCACGGCGCGTTGTTTCTGTTGGCCGCAATGTGGTGTCCGTATTCGTGCGCCGCAATCGACACGGGCGGAATCCCGGCGGTGGAATCGCCGACGGTGACCAACGTCTGCCCCCCGTAGCAGCCGAGCACCTCGTCGCTGGAGCAGATCTCCGAAACCTCGGCGAGCGGTGCGATGTAGATCTCCGCGAGAGAGAGCTCCTTCCCGTGAGGGATGCGGGCGAAGAGGTCGACCCACTGCTGCGCGACAGCGTCGGCCTCTGGATAAGTGGTCGAGATGTGGATCGAAACCTTCTCGCCGTCGGGCACGGCATACGTCCCTCCCCACCAGGACGCCGACGACAGCTGCCTCGGCTTCGACGCGAGCAAGGTCGTCAGGCCGGGGAGACTGCCCGGCAGCGGACGCACCGTCGGGCTCTCGAGCTGCGGACGCGTTGCACCGGCGGTCGGTGCGGCCAGCAGCGCCAAGGCCACCATGCACACCAGATATGTCGTTTTCCGCTTCATGTGCGCTCTCCCGGATGGCAGAGCGCGCCGCGAGCAGGCGGCGCGCTCCACCTTCGGATCAAGTGACCTTGAACGTGAGCGGTACGACCTTCGTCGTACCCTCGTAAGTGACGGTCAGCTGCACCGTCAGCTTCTTGCCACGGGCCTTCTTCTTCGGGACGGTGAACGTGCAACCGCCCGTGCCGGTGCCGCTGAGCTGCTTCGCTCCGAGCTTTGCGGTGCACGAATAGCTCTCCGGAAGGATCGCGGTGGTCGTCGTCCGCCCGTCGGCCGGCAGCTTCAGTCCGGTCGGGACGATGACGAACCGCTTGCCGGCTCTCGGCCCGGCCGCCGGCGTCGTCTTGACGTCCACCGAGGTGATCTGAGGGCCGTTTGTGTCGAGTGAGTAGTTGTAAGCCCCGTCGTTCGGTGCGTTGTCGAAGACCTTGTCGGTGACATTGACCGTCCAGGCGAAGAAGTTGAGCACGGACGCGTTGCCCAGCTCGCTTCGGTTGACGGAGATCAGGATCTGAGTCGTACCACCGGAGATGTGAACGCTCAGATTGGGCGTCTCGACCCAGTCGCCGCCATTCCAATGAGCGAAGAAGTAGCTGTCGCCATCGACATAGAACAGGTAGTCCGACCCGTTGTTGGCGATGTTGCCGGTCAACAGATTGGCGTCGCTGTCGATGTCGAGGAAGAGGGGATTCGTCTCCGACGAGGCGATATTCGTCCCCGTGATCCTGAAGAGGAGCTGTCCGGTTCCCTTGTCTCCCAAGACGGCCACGGATGTGATGTCGCCCGCCGTGCCACTGTCGCCCGCGGGATCCGTGTAGGTCCCGGACGACGCGGACGGCACGAGGACGAGGACGGCCATCAGCGCCGCTGCGATCGGGCCGGCGCGCTCGAGGCGCGAGGCGACCGCGGGGCGCGGAAGGCGGAGCTGCATGGACATTGCCTGTACCTCCTGTTGGTTACCGCCCCAGGCTGGTGGCCGGCGCTAACCCGCCTCTAATCGCGGCCTCTATTCGTCCGGGCAGGCCAGTGCTACAAAGGGCATATTCCCGTCGAATTCCGCGTTCTCGGCCCGCTGGCGGTCGTCGAGGACGGCCGCTCGATCGCCCTGGACCGGCAGCGGATGCGAGCCCTGCTCGCCTTCCTGCTGCTCCATGCAAACGAGCCCGTCTCGACCGACCGGCTGATCGACGAGGTCTGGGGGCCGACCCCGGCGAAGACCGCGAGCGCCTCGCTGCAGAATTACGTCTCGCGGCTCCGCAAGGCGATCGGTGCGGAGCTCCTCCTTTCAGAGCCGGCCGGGTACATGCTGCGCGTCGATCCCGAGCGGTTCGACCTGGCGCGCTTCGAGCGGCTCACCGCGGAAGCTCGCGGCGCCGAGCCGCGTGAGCGGGCCGAGAAGCTCCGCGCCGCGCTCGCGCTCTGGCGGGGGCCCGCACTCGAGGATCTCGCCTTCGAGCCGTTCGCGCGAGACGAGGTCGGCCGGCTCGAGGAGGCGCGGCTCGCCGCGCTCGAGCAGCGCATCGAGGCCGATCTGGAGTTGGGCTCTGCAGGGGAGCTGGTCGGTGAATTGGAGCAGCTCGTCGGGGAGCAGCCGTTGCGTGAACGCTTCCGTGCGCAGCTGATGCTGGCGCTCTACCGCGCGGGACGCCAGGCGGACGCGCTCGAGGCGTACCAGAGTGCGCGCCGGGTGCTGAAGGACGAGCTCGGGCTCGAGCCAAGCGAGGAGCTGCGTGCGTTGCAGCAGGCGATCCTGCAACAGGACGCTTCGCTCGGAGCAGTCGGCGCGGCTGTGGCGGAGCGCGGACCGGATCGACGCACGGTCACGGTCCTCTTCTGCGATCTCGTCGATTCGACGCGTCTCGCGTCGGATCTCGATCCGGAGGTCTATCGGCAGCTGATCTCGCGCTACTTCGAGCTGGTGCGCGAACCGATCGACCGGCACGGGGGCACGACCGAGAAGTTCATCGGCGACGCCGTGATGGCCGTCTTCGGCGTCCCACAGCTCCACGAAGACGATGCGCTGCGCGCAGTTCGCGCCGCGGTCGAAGTGCAGGCGGCTCTGCGCGACGAGGAGTGGGACGTTCCGCTCACAGCGCGGATCGGAGTCAGCACCGGTGAAGTGCACGTCCTGTCCGCCCCGGGCGAAGACCTGCATGTCTCGGGTGCAGTCGCGAGCGTCGCGGCACAGCTGGAGGAGAGCGCGCCGCCAGGGGGGATTCTGATCAGCGACGACGCGTATCGCTTGGTGCGCGACGCCGTGAAGGCGGAACCGATCGAAGAGACGTGGCTCCTGGAAGACGTGCTGCAGGGTGCATCTGCGTATTCGCGGCGACTCGATGCTCCGCTCGTCGGCCGCGAAACGGAGCTCGCGCGTCTCCTTGATGCGTACGCGAATGCGTCCGCCGACAAACACTGTCGCGTCGTCACCGTCGTCGGCGAAGCCGGAATCGGAAAAACACGACTCGCCCGCGAGTTCGTTGCCTCGGTCGGAGAGGAAGCACGCGTGCTCGTCGGCCGCTGCGTCTCATACGGCGAAGGTGCGACGTACCTCCCGATCACGGAGATCGTGCGCCAGGCCACGGAGGAGCACTCGCTGGCGGGGATCCGCAAGCTGGTCGAGGCAGAAGAGGACGCGGACGCCGTCGCGCAACGTGTAGCTGAGCTCACGGGGATCGCGGAGTCGCCGGCCGCTCCCGGTGAGGCGTTCTGGGCCGTGCGCCGCCTACTGGAGTCGGTCGCGCGCTCGGGCCCGGTCCTCGTCGTGCTCGACGACATCCACTGGGCGGAGCCGACACTTCTCGATCTTGTCGAGTACCTGGGCGAATGGGCAGAGGGGCCGATCCTGGTGCTGTGTCTCGCGCGCGGGGATCTGCTCGAGGAGCGCTCCGGGTGGGGCGGGCCGACGTCGACCGGATTCCTCGTTGAGCTCGAACCGCTCGCAGCCGAGACGCTCGGAAGACTCGTCGAACAGCTCGCGGATGAACCTGTCGATCCGCAGCTTCAGGACCACATCGTCGAACACTCCGGCGGAAACCCGCTCTTCGCAGAGCAATTGCTGGCGCTCGCTGCAGAAGGTGGCGCGCTGGAGCAGCCGCCGGCGACTGTGGAAGCATTGCTCGCCAGCCGCCTCGACCGCCTGGATCTGCGCGAGCTCGAGGTACTCCGTCGCGCAGCGGTCGTGGGCCGACGGTTCTCGCAGGCCGAGCTCCGTGACCTCACGCCGGAGGAGGACGCCACTCGACAACTATTGGGCCTCGCCGAGCGAGGCCTCGTCCATCCCGAGGAGCAGGATCTCCTCCGTTTCCATCACGTCCTCGTGCGCGACGTCGCGTATCGCGGCATCCCCAAGTCGCAACGCGCGGAACTTCACGAACACGCAGCACGAGGGCTCGACCGACGGGACGGCGCGGATGAGCTCGTCGGCTACCACTTCGAGCAGGCGTTCCAGTACGTCACCCAGCTTGCGCGACGCGACGAACACGCACGGGAACTGGCCCTCGAAGGAGGGCAGCGATTGGGGCGGGCCGGAATTCGGGCCTGGAAGCGCGCGGACGCGCCCGCCGCCGTCAACCTCCTCTCCCGAGCCGTTGAACTGGTGCCGGAGGCGGACGAGTTCGCATGCGAGCTCGGTGCAGCCTTGCGCGCAACCAACGACATGGAAGGGGCACGAGAGGTACTTGTCAGGGCAACCGAGGCAGCGGAGAAACGGGTCGAGCTGCGCGCTCGCATCGAGCTGGCCTTTCTCCGATCAGTGGTCGAACCGGGTACGGCCGCTGAGCTGCTCGACGTTGCATCGGCGTCGATTCCCACCCTCGAAGCGGCTGGCGACGACCGAGCGCTCGGAAGGGCATGGCTTTGCATCGCCCATGTAAAAGGCGGCTTCTACTGCAACTACGGCCCGACGGAGGATTCCGCCATGCGCGCAGCAACGTATTACGGGCGGTCCGGCTGGTCGCCTTCGAGCGCCCTGGACTGTGTCGGGAGCGCTCTGTATTACGGACCCAGGCCTGTATCTGAAGCAATCGATCAGTGCGAGTCCTTGCTCCGGGAGCACGAAGGGGACCGAGCGAGCGAAGCAAACGTCATCGTGTGGCTCGCCGGCCTCCAGGCCATGCGGAAGAACTTCGCAGACGCACGTGCTCATGTGTCGACCGCCAGAGCCATCTACGCCGAATTCGGGCTGACGATGGCCGCCGTCGATACGTGCGGGCGATTGCTCGCCGCGATCGCCATGCTTGCCGACATTCCCCGTGACGCTGAGCAGACGTTGCTGGAGTGTTGCGCATCACTGCAGCAGCGAGGGCAGACCGCCGTGCTAGCAACCCGGGCGGGCGAGCTGGCCCACGCGATTTATGAGCAAGGTCGCTACGAGGAGGCCCAGGTTTGGACACGGCTGGCACGTGAGTCTGCCGGGGCTGACGATCTTGACGCAGCCCTTTCCTGGAAGCCGGTTCAAGCCAAGGTCCTCGCCAGGCAAGGAAAGATCGATGAGGCTGAGCTCTTGGCCCGCGAAACACTGAAGCTCGTCAGTCGATCGGATTCCGCCAATCGCAATGCCGATACGTTCATGGCTCTGGCCGAGGTTCTCACGCTCGCCGATCGTCACGGCGAAGCCGAGGATGCCACCAGGAAAGCGCTCCGTCTCTACCAACAGAAGGGGAATCTCGCGTCCGCGGACAAAGCCAGAACGATGCTGCCCGCCGCGGCATTGGCTGAATAAGCGAAGAGCCCCGGCGCCGGGGCTCTTCGCTCGTCGGGTCGATCATCTCTAGCCAGCGCATCCTCCGGCGGTGCCGCCACCGCAGGCGAGCTGCACGCTCTCGGCGGAGCCGCTGAGAGCGATGCCCGTCGACGGGACGGCCGCGAGCGCCACGATCGCCAGTGCTGAGGCGATCAGCTTCTTCGTCTTCGACATTTGAGTCACCTCCCTTCGCCTGAGCCGTTGCGCATTCGGCTCGAGCGTCTGGGGGTGCACTCACGGCGACCTACCGCGTCGCCAATGGACGACTAATGACGACTAGTGAGTTCTGTTCATGACACCCACGCTAAGGACGCGGCGTCTTCCCCACATCGGGGCGCGCCTGGCACTGCGTTCGGCGCGGCCCTCGGTCTTTCTCAGGGTGCGCACCGTCGAGCGTGGCTCAGAGCAGCGGGCGCGGACGCTCGAGATACGAAGCGGACCGCGATCGACCCCGAGATCGTCGCGCAACTCTTCGGCCGCCGCCGCGCCCGGGATCCGCTGGAGGAGCTGACGACGCGCGGACGGGAAGTGCTGTCCCTGATGGCCGAAGGGCGGTCGAATCAGGGCACCATCGACGCGTGCTGGCCGTCCTCGCTTTCCTCAGGTAAGCGAGGCCGTCGATAAGATCCCCGAGTCCCAGCCGTCGAAAAGGAGCTGACCAGCGTGGCGAAGATGCTGTTCCGACTGCCGCAGGCGAAGCGGGTGATCGAGAACCCGAGCCCTGAGGAAGTCAAGGAGCTCGCAGCGAAGATGCCGGCCGCACGCCCGACGAAGTACGGCAACCTGAACGTGCAGACGCAGGTGCTTGCGCGCTCCAAGCGCTCGACATTCCTGGTCACGGACGAGCCGGATGGTCAGAACCAGGCGCTCTCGACCGACGACGCGGCCAGGTGGGCTGCGCGGCAGGATGAGTACATCGCCGGCCGGGAGATGGTCGTGATCGACGGCTACATCGGCACCGACCCGGACTTCCGCACCTCGACGCGTCTGTACGTCGAGGCTGCGAACGCGAACATCGCCGGAATGCAGCAGCAGCTCTACTTCGGCCCGCCGGAGGAGGACTTCGAGCCCGAGCTGACCGTGATCTACACGCCGAACCTGAAGGCGGTGGGCTTCCCGGACGACCGGCTGATCATGGTCGACCTCGAGCAGGGTGTGACGCGCGTCTTCAACTCGGATTACTTCGGCGAGTCGAAGAAGGGCGGGCTGCGGATGTGGAACAAGCTCGTCTACGACCAGGGCGGCCTCCCCCTGCACGCAGGGTGCAAGATCATCCCGACGGACGACGGCGACAAGGTCTGCCTGACGGTCGGCCTTTCCGGTACCGGCAAGACCACCACCACTTTCACGAAGCAGAACGGCTCGCTTCCCGTTCAAGACGACTTCGTCGCATGGATGCCGGACGGCGGCGTCTACGTGACCGAGAACGGCTGCTTCGCGAAGACCTACGGGCTCAACCCGGAGGACGAGCCCACGATCTACGGCGCGGTCACGCAGCCGGACTCGTACCTCGAGAACGTCTCGCAGAAGGGCGACGAGCTCGACTTCTACGACGAGAGCTACACGCAGAACGGACGCGCGACGTTCCCGTTCGGCGTAATCGAGTCTGCGGCCGATCGCGAGATCGACGACGCCCACTTCCTGCTCATCCTGAATCGCAACGAGAACGTCATTCCGGCAGTGGCGAAGCTCGAGGGACCTCAGGCGGCGGCCTACTTCATGCTCGGCGAGACGAAGGGCACTGCGGCCGGCGGTGCGGACGAAGCCGGGAAGTCATTGCGCGTGCCGGGGACCAACCCGTTCTTCCCGATGCTGCACGACCTGCAGGGAAACCGCTTCCTCGAACTGCTCGGGGAGCACCCGCTCGAGGTCTATCTCATGAACACCGGACGCGTGGGCGGGCCCGAAGCGGACGAGCGCTCGAAGAAGGTGCGCATCAGGCACTCCTCGGCGATCGTGAAGGGCATCGCCGAAGGCACGATCGAGTGGGAGCGCGATCCCGACTTCGGCTATCTCGTCGCGTCGGCCGTTCCCGGCATCGACGACGTCGAGGTGCTGCAGCCGCGCAAGCTCTACGAGCGAACCGGACGCGCGGACGAATATCGCGCGCAGGTGGAACGGCTGAAGGCGGAGCGAACTGAGTTCCTCGGTAAGTTCGGCAGTCTCTCCGCCGAAATCGTCGCTGCGGTCAGCTAAGCGCTGTCCCTGGGTAACGGTTCCCTCGCACGAGGGTTGTAGGCCGTCTGGACTACCCCGATAAGGGGTTAATGGGACTCGCAAGGAATAAAGGCGAGTTGAGGCTTGGCCTCTCCGCGACCGTCGCGTCTGCGGTCCTGTACAGCGCGATCGTGCTGTTCGGTGTCGGCTCTGCCTCCCCCTCGGCTCCCGATGCCGGCCGCGATCCGAATGCGTCGGCCGTGCTGATTCAAGGGCATGCCGACACCGTCTCCGGCTCCGTGCCGAGGCTGCCGCAGGCTTCGCCGGAGCCGAGACGGCACCGCGCGCACACACGAGCGCGTCGACCCCGCACCGGGGTCGCGCCGGCACAGACGTCTTCCGCGCCCTCTCCGGTCGCCGCCCCGGCGCCGGGGTCGGTCGCCGCCCCGGTGCCGGGGTCCCCGCGCGTGACTGAATCCGAGTCGCCGAGCGTCGCAAGTTCCACGACTGTCTCGGTGGTGGACGCGCTACCCGTGGTGCCCGTACCGGTCGTCCCCGTGCCGCCAGTGACAGTGCCTCTTCCCGAACTGCCGGTCACGCTGCCCGAACTGCCGGCGACCCAGCCGCTGCCGCTTCCCTGAGCTAGCCTCGGCGGCGTGATCGCTGCGCCCGATCCGCCCCTGACCGATGAAGTCGTAACCCTGCGGCAGTGGGAGGAGCGCGACGTGGCCACGCTCGTCGAGTGCATCGACGGCGACGAGGAGATGACTCGCTGGATGGACGCGATCCCGCAGCCATATCTGGATGCCGAAGCACGTACGTGGATCGAGCAGGCCTCCTCCTTCTGGCGCACTGGGACCTCTGCGCCCTTCGCGGTCACGGACACCGAAACGGGCGACGTGCTCGGTGGCGTCGGCTTCGCTTGGATCGGCGACGAGGGCGTCGGTGAGGTCGGCTACTGGTTGCGCTCCGAAGCGCGAGGCCGCGGGCTGACGCGTCGCGCGGTTCGTCTCGTCTCGCGCTGGTCCTTCGAGGAGCTCGGCTGCGAGCGGCTGCAGTTGCGCGCGGACGCAGACAATGTCGCGTCTCAACGTGTCGCCGAGAAAGCAGGCTTCACGCGCGAGGGCCTGCTCAGGTCGGTGCACTTCAACCCACGGCAGCAGCGCCGGGTGGATTTCGTGATGTTCTCGCTGCTGCCTAGCGAGGTTGATTAGATCTGCCAGCTCGAGTCCCGCAGCACCGGAACGCGTTCGCCGTCGCGCGTGATTCCGGTCACGTCCACCTCGGGTGAGCCGATCATGAAGTCGATGTGGACGCTGGACCGGTTCAGCCGCTCGAGGTCGTCCTCGCCGACCGCCGCGTCGTAAGCCGAGCCGAGGGCGATGTGACTCGCGGCGTTCTCGTCCAGGAGCGTGTCGTAGAAGACCGTGTCGAGAGGGCCGATGCGTCCCTCCCGGTCGACGAGAGCGAGCTCGCCGAGTCGCGCGCCGCCTTCGTCCTGAGCAACCAGCGCACGCAGGGTCTCGGCAGCGGACTCCGCCTCGATTTCCACCGCACGGCCACCTTCGAAACGCACCGTCAGGCCGTCGATGATCCGGCCCTGTGTCGTCAGCGGCTTCGTCGCACGGACCACCCCTTCGGTCCGCTCCGGATCAGGTGAGCTGAAGACCTCCTCTGTCGGAAGGTTCGCCATGTGGAGAATCCCGTCGACCGTCGTGTCTCCCCCGCCGATCCAGCGGGAGGTCGGCAGGAGTCCAACCGTCAGGTCGGTTCCCGGCCCCTCGAGGTGGATTGCGTCGAAATGCCGGTCGCTCAGCCGCTGCGCCACCCCCTTCAGGATGCTGTTTCGGTCGCGCCAGGCGACCTCGGGATCGTCTTCGTCCAGGCGGCAGATGTGAACGACCTGCTCCCAGAGCTTGTCGAGCGCGACCTGCGGCTCGAGGTCGGGAAAGACGAGTTGAGCCCATTTCTCGGACGGCCCTGGCGCTACGCACCAGTTGACCGTGCGCTCGTTGATGACCGTCGTCCATTCCTTCACACGGGGGAAGACATCCCGGCCGAGCCGCTCCGGGTCCAGATCGTCGAAGAGATGAGGCTCGATCGGGCCGCTGAGGGAGATCGTCGCGCCGCGGTCGTGACCGAGCTGCAAGGCCCGTTCGCCGTACCAGGGCGGGACGAAGTCCAGCACGTCGTCTGGCGCGTAGAGCACGCGCTCCCGCTTGAGATGCGGATCCCAGTAGTGGACATCGACGAATTTCGCGCCGCGCCTGTAAGCGCTCGCCGTAATGGCGCGCGTGAGCTCTTCTTTCCCGAGTCCAGAGAGGACGTCGAGGATCTGGCCCTTCTGCACGTTCGCGCCGAAGTTGACGATCAGGTCGGCGAGGCGTTCGAGTCGGGAGGCCATGGGCAGGCGATGCTACTCGGGCCGCGAATGGCTTTGCATGAAGACTACGCCGGCCATCGAGCGTTTCCTCAACTCGCCGGCGCTCAGCGAAGGGACCAGGCGTTCCTATCGGCACGACGTCGAGGAGTTCGGACGCTGGCTGGAACGACGGAACCTCGGCGTCGACGGCGTGGACGTGAGGGTGCTCACTGAGTACGTGGCCGAGCTCGGGCGCGCGCGTCCGCGGAAGCTTGCTCCGGCCACGATCGCCCGGAAGGTCGCGGCAATCCGCAGCTTCCTCCGGTTCACGCTGGGGCCTACGAGGGTGCCGGATGCCTCGCTGGCGCCGCGGCGTCCGAAGCGGCTGCCCGATACGCCGAAGACGGCCGAGGTCGAAGCTGCGCTCGACGCGCTGGTGGGAGACGGGCCGCTGCCGCTGCGCAATCGCGCCCTCGTCGAGCTCGTCTATTCGGCCGGGCTGCGCAGCGCGGAGGCGGTCGGGCTCGATCTCGCCGACGTGGACTTCGACCGCGAGCAGTTGCACGTGCGCGGCAAGGGCGGCAAGGAGCGGATCGTCCCGCTGGGGGAAGAGGCCGGCCACCTGGTGGCGCAGTACCTGCACGAAGCGCGGCCTCAGTTGGCAGCGGGTGCTGAGAACGCGCTGTTCCTGTCGGCGCGCGGGCGTCGCCTCGACACCTCGACGTTGCGCCGGGTGTTCGCGCATCCGCACAGCCTGCGCCATGCGTTCGCAACGCACCTGCTGGAGGGCGGCGCCGACCTGCGCACGATCCAGGACCTCCTCGGCCACAGTTCGCTCTCGACTACTCAGTTGTACAGCCATGTTGACGGCCGCCGCCTGCGCCGCGTCTACGACAGGGCGCATCCGCGTTCTTAACCGAGCTACGCGTTCGGGAAGACGGCGGCGGCGTCTGCGTAGAAGCAGGTGCCCGGGGGTGCGTCGGCCCTATATCAGGACGGGTCGCCCTGAGACTGATTCGATGGGACGCGTGAGGCATGCAGCGACTGCCGCCGGCGGGGACCGCCGCCGAGCTCACGTGTACTACTTCACGCGCCTTCAATCTTTAGTGTTTTTCCGCCGACGTCGGGATCGTCGTCCGCATGACGACGCTGACGAGGCCCACGTCGGTGTGCGAGCGCAGACTGACATCCGGGAGAATTGACCAGGCCACCAGAAGCTGTCGGCCCGTCCAGGAGAAGTCTGTCATCGACCGGCAGAGGCGGCCGAAGCCTTTGGGGGAAGCAGGTGTCGAAAGGGGAGCAGGAATCGCGATTCTCCGACCGCTGGGTACTTGAACGACGAGCCGCGGCCTGCATCTGGAGCCCGCGAGGAGGAGAAGGCGTCCGCGCTCGTAGGAAACGGCCCACGAGCGAGTCCCTGTGATCGTCGTCACGGGTCTCTTCCCTCGAAAATCCCAGCGCATCCAGCCGTGCTGAAACCAGTAGTAGAAGGCCCCGGCTGAGGAGGGGGCGAGGTCGGGCTGCGGATCGTTTGGAAGACGGACGATCGTCGGCCTCGTGTCATGAAACCGACGCCGCATGATGAGTGATGGCTGCCGTCCGATCGCGCCTCGGTCGAAAACGACGCCGTCGTCGGCCAGTGTCACAGAGTCGATCCGATAGCAGCCCTTGCGATCGCAACGGCGCAGGCGGGCCGCGATCCACTCCCGACCACTCCTCATATTCCGAACGAGAACTCGCTGCCAGGGTCCGGACTGCTCCGCCCATGCGACGAAGCTCCCACGTGACGCGAGTGGAGCAGCCAGTGAGCGCGTGAGCAAAATCCGGTGCGTTCCATCGCGCCGCACTGAGAGAAGATTGACGCCCGAACCCCCGCGAGTCGCATAGACGACCTGAGTGGAGGTCGAGGCGAGACCGAACTGGGGCAGAGTGTCCGCGGCGAGCTGTTTGATCTTGCCAGTACGTTGGTCGCGGTGCATCAGGGGTGATTTCTTGGGCGCACGAAGCCCAAAGCCACCCTGTTCCCACGTCAGGTACGGACCTGCCGTCGAAAACGCCTGGATCAATCGATCCCTTACGAGAAGCAACCGTCTGGGCGGCTGCACCACCATCTGCGAATGGGAGGTCGAAAGGCTTGCCGCGGTTGGCGATGGGGGTCTGATCATCTGAGCCGACCCCAACGCGAGAGCCGCGACAAGGAACGGCGGAAGCGTCGACCCTACTCGGAGCGGCATCCTCGCCACTAAAACACGTACTCCGGACCCGTGAAGGCGCGTCCCGCTGGAGAGGCGTGTGTCCATCGAAGATTCCGACGCTCGGAAGCGATGTTCCGGGATTTCCACAACGCCTGTTAGTCGGCTGTGGAAGCTGTGGATCAACTGCGATAGTCGTCGCATTTTCCGTGAACTGCGATTTCGCGCCGGTGTCAATCGGTCGTAGGTTTGCGGCACGCGACGTTGCCGCAGCGTCGCAGACTGGATTCGACCCAGTCGCGCGAGCCGGGGTTGTGGACGCGTCCCCACGCGTCCGCTCCCGGCCCGCTTACTCCTGCACCTCGTCGCCGTGGGATCGGATGGACAGGTTCCCGTCCATCACCTGGCTGTCCTTGCGGCCCGGCCAAGCAAGCAGGCGCAGCAGGGCCTCCCCGAGCCCAGGCAGCTTCGAGCTGCGAAGCGCAGTCCGCGGCGTGTCCAATCCCAATCAATGCCCAATATCCGACACCCTGACCCTCGAGCCGGGCTTGAAGTGACGCCGAAGCCGTGCAACCATGTTGGTGACGCGGTCCCTGCGGCATCTCGGCCCTCGTCGAAATGGGGAAATGAGAATTCTCTTTACCGACCCCGACTCGGTGGGCGACCTCGTTGCCTATCTCAGAAGGTGCGGATGCAGCGCGGAGATCGCTGGGTATGGCTCCGTCGAGGCCGCGCCTCCGCAGCGACCGCTCATCGAGCAGGCGTACCTGCGGATGGAGCTGGAGGCATATCTACGTGTGTGGCGAGAAATGCATCCGGGTGTAGGGGTCGAGCTCCTCGACCCCTCGGGTGCGGAGATCGCGTCATGATCCGGCCGTGCGAGACCCCGGGATGCGGCACGCTGACCCTCGGCCGCACTTGCCTGGCCTGCGAACAAAAACAAGCGCGCGCGTATCCAATCTTCGTGACGGGACGGCCCTATCTGCCGGCGCCCAATTCGGACGAGGCTTCGGTCACGTCGGGTCCTGCAAGCACATCTCGACGGAGCTAGCCCCTCTTAGTGCACGCCCGGTCCCCGGGGTCCGGAGCGCGGAGCTGTGCGACGTTTTCAGCCGCCGGTCGACGCGTCTGGCGAACCGATGACTCTTCTCCTATCTAGATAGCGTCCGAGTCGTCGTGTATCGAAGTTAGGTAGCCTCGACGCACGCGAGGTTGCCCAGAAGTATTCGAGGGTGCTGAAACCCGATGTCCAAGTTTCTTCCGACCTTATGCAGGAAGCCGGCAAGAGCGAGCAAACCATCGTCCCGGAGGCCGTATATAGCGGTCTTCGCGCTCGCCTCCCGCTAGACGACAGCGGAGACGTCGAGCCCGGGAGCCGCGGCCTTGCCCGGCAGCGATCCGACTCTGCTGGAGAGGCGCGGGAAACGATCTCTGCAGAACCGCTGACTCCGGAGCTCGTGCTCGTCGACCCTGACCTGGCGCGTCGCGCTCGAGAGCAGCTCCCAGACCGCGAGCCCGAGCCTCGACGGACAACCGGCGAGTCGATTCCTTCTCCGGTGACATCGCTTCTCGACCCTGATCTGGCGCGTCGCGGTCGAGAGCAGCCTCCAGACCGCGAGCCCGAGCCTCGACGGACCACCGGCGAGGCGATTCCCTCTCCGGTGACACCGCGCCTCGTCGTCGTGCAACCAGACCCGTCGACTTTCGAGCGCCGCCTGAAACCGCCGCCTCGGAAAAGACGACGCGGCCGAATCCTCGTCCTCCTGACCTTGGCGGCCGCAGCGGTTACGGGGATTGTGCTTGTCCCGTCACTGCGCCATATCTTCTGGGAGTCGCGAGAGGTCGCGGTCGTGCCACCCGTCCGCAAGCCCGCACCCGTCTCGTCGGGAGGGACCCACTCGACACCGAAACCTCCACCGCACGCATCAAGCAGCACACCCGACAAGGCAAAGCCCAAGGAGACCGTCAAGCCAAAAGCTCGAGTTGCCCCTCGTAGTGCACCCTCTCAGCGGCCGTTCGCGTGGGTTGCGGTGCCCAAAGCAACGTATTACCTCGTTCGGTTCTACCGCGGCTCGCAAGAGATCTTCGAGGCGCGACCGTCAGCGCCACGGCTGTCGCTCCCACCCGAATGGGTTTTCAAAGGCCAGCGTTACAGCCTCACGCCGGGAAGCTATCGCTGGGTCGTCCAGGCCGGTTTCGGCCGGCCCGCCGAGGCACGCCTGGGTCAGCCGATCGTCAGCGCGAAACTCGTCGTCTAACGCCGCTCGGGCCCATAGAGCACTCGCCGGCGGAATGCGAGTGCGATGGCGTGCGGCAAGTTGCGAGCACCGAGTTTCGCCCGGATGGTCCGGCGCTGAGCGATCACCGTGTGCTGCGACTTGACGAGCTTCTGGGCTGTCTCTTTCGCAGACAGACCGTCAGCAGCCGCACGCAGCACCTCGAGCTCAGGCGTAGACAGCTCCCTTCCTTCGATCCTCCGGGGAATCAGCACTATGCGGCCGTCCTCTCCTCGAGACGAAAGCGAGCCTGCACGATGAGCTGCGAAGCGAGGGACTGGCTGCAGCCGTATACCTGGGCGATCTCGCTGACGCTGTGGCCTGCGGTCGAGAGACCGAGCATCTCGCGTTCCCGACGCGGCAGGGATTGGATCGCGTCGAGCAGTTCGCTCAGCTCTGCGCCTCGCTGCGGCTGTGACGCTCGTTGATCTGCTGTCACATCCATCAACGTGAGGTCCTGCTCGTCGTCGATCGGGGCCTGAAGAGACAACGGCTCCGAAATCGCATTCGCAGCAGCCGCTCGCCTAGTACCGGGCAAGCGTCGAAGCTCGTCGATGATCGCCCCTTTGATGCGGCGGTAAGCGAAGCTCGCGAACGGGACGCCAAGCTCGGCGTCGTAGCGGTCGACGGCCTCGATCAGACCGATCGTGCCGGCCGAGACGAGATCATCGACCTCGACCTGCGGAAGCCGCGGCCCCATGCGGTTTGCGACGCTCCGTACAAGCGGGAGGTGGCGTAGCACCCGCTTGTCGCGGTTCTTTCGGACGCGCGGTCTCTGCTGAGCGGGGATCATCGAGTGGCCTGGGATGACGCTGGGCTCGTCTTCCGTTTCGCCCGATTTACGTACTCCTACCACTTGCAACGGACGACACGGCCTCTGGGGGACTGGACCTACCTCACCTTAACGCACGCAACCTACCCCCATCGGAGGCAACGAAAGACCGACGTTCCGAGAGGTTTAGCAAGAAAGAGGGATGGAGCAAGGGGAACCGGCTCCGATGATGGGGGGATACGACAGGACAGGCCGAGCCCGCTGATGCGGCTCAGAGCGTCGGCCATTGCTGAAATCGACAGCGACGGGGGGACCGATGCGAAGACGAACAGTCCCAATAGCGCTTTCCGCGGTAGCGGCGGCTTTCTCCCTGGTCCTAGGCTTTGGTTCGACGCCGATAGCCCAGTCGCGTAACCAAGCCGTCACCCCGCCCGGCGCCAGTTCGGGTTTCAAGTTCACGCCCGTCGCCGACGCGTACATCAACTCCAGCAAGCCAAGCACGAACTACGGCAACGGAACACGGCTCAAGGCGGAGGACGCACCGGTGCTAAAGGCGTACTTGCGCTTCGCCGGCGGCAACATCAGTGGCCAGGTGACGCGCGCCACACTGTGGCTCTACGCCATTACGGGCTCCAACACGGGCTACGGCGTGTACACCGTGTCGGACAATTCTTGGCAGGAATCCGGAATCACGTTTGCCAGTGCGCCTTCGATATCTGCGGCGCCGATCGGATCGGCAAAGGGTTACGTCTCCGGCACGTGGACGACTGTGGACGTGACATCGGCCGTGAGCGCAACCGGCTCGGCGAATCTCGCGCTGACCACGACCAGCGCGAATGCCCTCGCCCTGGGCAGCCGTGAGTCCGGGAGCAAAAGCCCGGTGCTCGTCGTCCAGACGACCAGTCCCGATGTCACTCCTCCCAGTAGCCCCACGGGTCTTCTGGTCACCGCCACGACCGGCTCGAGTGTTTCGCTGTCCTGGTCAGCCTCGACGGACAACGTAGGCGTTGCCGGTTACGGGATCTACCGCGAAGGCACGCTGGTCGGTTCCACGACCCAGACGAGCTACACGCTCGGCGGACTCTCGTGCGCCACGACCTACACCGTGGGCGTAGATGCGTACGATGCTGCAGGTAACCGCTCGTCGCGAACACCCCTCGTCGTCGCGACCGGCGCCTGTCCGGATACCACGCCTCCGACCGATCCAACGGACTTGGCGGTCACGTCGGCTTCGGCGACAGCCATCTCTCTTTCCTGGAGCCCGTCGACCGACAACGTCGGCGTCAGCGGCTACAGCGTCTTCTTGAACGGAACCCTGACCGCATCCACAGGGGCCACCACCTACAGCTTCACCGGCCTCAACTGCGGCACGAGCTATGCCCTGGCCATCCAGGCCTACGATGCGGCCGGTAACCGCTCGAGCCGGAGCTCATTCGTCACATCCACGAGCCCGTGTCTGGACACGTCCGCCCCAACGGTCCCCACCGGCCTCGCAGCGACTGCCGGCTCGACGAGCATCTCGACTTTGTGGTCGCCGTCCTTCGACAACGTCGGGGTCAGTGGGTACGAGGTGTTTCTCAACGGCAGCAAGATCAGCTCGACGCCGTTGACCAACTATACGTTCGGCGGGCTCACGTGCGGCACGAGCTACACCGTTGGTGTCGATGCCTACGACGCCGCCGGGAACAAATCGACAAAAGCGACCGTGACCGCAGCGACGAGCGCATGTCAGGGGAGCACAGGCCCCTCGATCAGGTACCGGTTCGCCTATTCGAACCGGTCCGACCAGAACTTGATGCCGCAATACGGCTTCAACCTGATCGACGTTTCCACCAAGAGCGAGGCGGACGCAACCCCGGCCGGAACGCGGGGACAGCTCTGGCTGTACGACTACGACAACAACACCTGCAGCTGGGAGAAGGACGACAGCTACATCAGGAACATG
>Ga0307278_10000082_pt1 | contig 45049 bp, 46 predicted proteins | sample ER_DNA_117_FD_194482 | JGI IMG/M metagenome (GOLD analysis project Ga0307278, IMG submission 194482) | Bulk soil microbial communities from the East River watershed near Crested Butte, Colorado, United States - ER_DNA_117 | ecosystem: Environmental > Terrestrial > Soil > Floodplain | place... | reverse complement strand
GGGACAAGGCGCTGGTGACGCTGACCGCCGACCACGGCAACGGCTGGACGCCGGGGGAGAAGCCGCGCAGCCTGATGGTGAGGAACACCCCCGACCTGATGTGGGTGCCACTGTTCGTCAAGGCCCCTCGCCAGCGCGAGGGCCGGGTCGACGACCGCAACTGGGAGCAGGTCGACCTGCTGCCGACCCTGGCCGACATGCTCGGCGTGCGGGTGCCGTGGAAGATGGACGGGCTCTCCCAGAACGGCCCGCCGGCCCGCCAGCGTGGCGAGAAGTGGTGGTTCGACATCCCTGGCCACCGGGAGGTCCGCGACGGGCCGCCGAACCTGTCGATCGTGCTGCAAGGCGAGACCGACAGCCTGGTCAGGGCGTCCGAGGGCGTCAAGGGGCTGTACCGCTTCGGCGCCTTCGCCGACCTGGTCTACCGGGACCCGGCGACGGTCGGCCCGATCGGCGGCGCGCCGGCCGGCGCCGAGATGGACGACTGGAAGCGGTACCGGCGGATCGACCCCCGCTCGGGCGAGGTGCCGGCGCTGGTCTCCGGCAAGCTCACCTCGCCGCTGCCGCCGGCGGGCAGCACCGTGCTGGTCGCGGTCAACGGCAGGATCGGCGGCGAGTCGAAGCTGTTCGCGGACCGGCCGGGCGACGCCGCCGGCAAGTTCGCCGTGATCGTCCCCGACTTCCTGTTCAAGGCCGGCGACGGCCGCCGCCAGCTCCAGGTCTACGTGGTGGACCGGAGCGGCGGCAGCCCCCGCCTGCAGCCCGTCGCCCTGTCGGGCGCGTAGCGCCCAGGTCCGCGCCGAGGAGCAGACGATGAGCGGCAGCACCCCCTTGCAGGGAAGGCACGCGCTGGTCACGGGCGCGTCCAGCGGGCTCGGGGCCGACTTCGCCCGCGAGCTGGCCGGCCGCGGCGCCGGCCTCACGCTGGTGGCCAGGCGCGAGGACCGGCTGCGGGCACTGGAACATGAGCTGGTCGAGCGCCACGGCGTCGCGGTCGACGTCGCCATCCTCGACCTGACCGCCGGCGGCGCCCCCGAGGAGCTGCGGCGCCGCACCGAGCACGCCGGCCGGACGGTCGACGTGCTGGTCAACAACGCCGGCTACGGCCTCTACGGGGAGTTCAGCAAGCTCGACTGGGAGCGCGAGCACAACATGCTGGAGCTGGACGTCATCGTCCCGGTCCACCTGACCAAGCTGTTCCTTCCCGGCATGCTGGAACGGGGGTTCGGCCACGTCCTCAACGTCGCCTCCATCGGCGCCTACCAGCCGTCGCCCCTGTACGCCAGCTACTCGGCCGCCAAGAGCTTCGTCCTCAACTTCACCGAGGCGCTCAGCTACGAGCTGCGCGGCACCGGGGTGCACGCCACCGTGCTGTCGCCAGGGGTGGTGGCCACCGAGTTCCTCCACGTCGCCGGGCAGACACCAACCCGCTACCAGCGGCGCAGCAGGATGGACAGCCCGACGGTCGCCCGCATCGGCGTCGACGCCATGCTCAAGGGCCGGCCGAGCCTGGTCGTCGGCTGGCGCAACGCGGCCGCCGCCTGGTCCGTCCGCCTGCTGCCACGCCGCACGGCGGCGGCCCTCGCCTACCGCGCGATGCGCTAGGCCGGCCCGAGGATGGCCGCGAGGGCCCTGTCGGTGTCGCGCAGGTCGGGCAGCACGACGTCCGCGCCGGTCGCCTCCAGCTCGCCGACCCCGTAGGGGCCGGTGGCGACCGCGACCACCCTGGCGCCGCCGTCCCTGCCGGCGGCGACGTCGAGCGGGGTGTCGCCGACCAGCACGGTCGCGACGCCGTCGAACGCCACGCCGTACTTCCGCTCGGCCTTGCGCCTGGCCACGCCGACCAGGCTCGGCCGGTGCCGGTGGTCGGAGCCGAAGCCGCCGACGTCGAAGTCGAGGTAGCCGTCGAGCCGGAAGGCGGCCAGCTTCACCAGGGCGTTGGGCTCCACGTTGCCGGTCAGCAACGACTGCACCACGCCGGGACGTTCGCCAAGCGCGGCCAGCGCCGCCTCGGCGCCGGGCAGGGCGCGGCCCCGCTCCCGGATCACCGCCTGCTTGGCGGCCAGGGCGGCGACCAGCGCCTCGCTGAACGCGGGCAGGTGGGTCTCCGCGCCGGCGATCCGGTGGCTGGCGAGGAAGTCCAGGGCGATCTCGTGGTCGGTCCGGCCGGCCATGACGAGCGCGCGGGCCGTGACCTCGTCGGGCGCGTGCCCGAAGACCGCGAGGAACGCCTCGGTGAAGATGTCCCTGCCGACCTGGCCCGCCTGGACCAGGGTGCCGTCCACGTCCCAGAGCACCAGCCGCAGCGTGCGCCTCCGTTCGAGCTCCCGTCCGGTCGCGCCCGATGCTACCGGTAGAGTCCCCGCCGGATGGGTACCCGGAGGGGTCCGGGGAACCCCAGGGGGGTGCCCCGGTGAATCGGGAGGGGTCCGGGGAACCCCAGGGGGGTGCCCCGGTGAATCGGGAGGGGTCCGGGGAACCCCAGGGGGGTGCCCCGGTGGATCGGGAGGGGTCCGGGGAACCCCAGGGGGGTGCCCCGGTGAATCGGGGCGGAGGAGGGGACGTGACAGGGACGCGGGTGCTGGCGCTCGACCTTGGCACCTCCTCGGTGCGGGCGCTGGTCTTCGACGAGCGCGGTGGCGCCGTCCCCGGCGTGCTCGCCAGGCGGCGCACCGATCTCCAGGTCGACGACCACGGCAAGGCCGAGCTGGACCCCGACGAGGTGGTCGCCGCCGTCGGGGAGTGCCTGGACGAGCTGGCCGGCAAGGGCGCGCTCGACGCGGTCGGGCACGTCGCGATCTCCTGCGCCTGGCACTCGGTGATCGCCGTCGACGCCGCGGGGCGTCGCCTCACCGGGGCGCTCACCTGGGCCGACACCCGCGCCGCGCGGCTGCTGGGCGAGGTCCGGCGGCGGGCCGACCTCGACCGCCTGCACGCCGCCACCGGCGCCCGCCCGCACACGCTGTACTGGACGGTGAAGCTGCCGTGGCTGGCGGCGGAGATCACCCCGGCGCCGGCCGCCTACCTGGGGCTGGCCGAGCACGTGACCGGGGCGCTGCTCGGCGACCCGAGCGCCTCGCCGTCGATGGCCTCCGGCACCGGGCTGCTGGACCTGGCCGCCGTCGACTGGCATCCGGAGGCCCTGGCGGTCGCCGGGGTCGACAGGGACGCGCTGCCGGCGCTCGCCGGGCACGGGTGGACGGGCCGGCTCGAGCCGGAGGGAGCGCGACGCTGGCCGACGCTGGCCGAGGCTGCCTGGCACCCGGTCACCGGCGACGGGGCCGCCTCCAACGTGGGCGCGGGCTGCGTCACGCCCGACCGGGTCGCGATCAACGTCGGCACCTCCGCCGCGATCCGCGCCGTCCACCGGCCCGAGCAGGCCGGGCCGCTCCACCACGACCTGTGGCGCTACCTCGTCGACGACCGGCGGCTGGTGACCGGCGCCGCGTACTCCGGGGCCGGCAACCTCTATGCGTGGCTGCGGGACGTGCTCGCCCTCCCCGACGAGGCCAGGGTCGAGGCCGAGCTGGCCACGGTCCCGCCCGGCGCCAGCGGCGTCGTCGTCATGCCCTACCACGCCGGCTCCCGGCCGCCGCTGGACCTGGCCGCCGGGTCGGGTGTGATCGCCGGTATCTCGCTGGCCACCACGCCGGTCGAGATCCTGGCGGCGACCCTGGAGGCGGTCTGCTACCGGCTCGCCGCCGGGTTCGAGGCGCTGGCCGCCACCCTGCCGGTCAAGCCGGAGGTGATCGCCTCCGGCGGCGCCGTGGTCGCCTCGCCGTGGTGGCAGCAGACCCTGGCCGACGTGCTCGGCCGCCCCGTCCGGGTGGTCGACGAGCCGGAGGCGTCGGCGAGGGGCGCCGCCCTGCTCGCCCTCGGCCTGGCCGCCGAGCCAGCGACCCTGCGGGTCGTCGAGCCGCGACCGACGGCTGTCGAGGCCCAACGCACCGCCCGGGCCGCCCACGAGCAGCTCGCCAGCAGCCTCGGCTACACTCCCATGCCCCCAGCGACCGTCCGAGGAGACCGCCCATGACCGAGCAGCTTCCCGAGGACCTCGACCCGCACGAGATGGCCGACAGCTTCGAGGACGAGCTGGTCGCCGAGGAAGGCGAGGAGCTCGGGCTGGACCCGGACCTGGCCATCTTCGCCGCTCAGGAGGAACTCGAGGAGGGCGAGGAGCCCCCCGGCTGAGCTACGCTAACCGCATGGAACGGGTGCTCATCACCGGAATCGGCACGGTCAACCCGCTCGGTCTGGACGCCTCGTCCACCTGGGAGGCGATGCTGGCGGGACGGAGCGGCATCGACACGATCGCCGCCTTCGACCCTTCCGCGTACCCGGTCCGGATCGCCGGGGAGGTACGCGGCTTCGACCCCGAGGCGGTCGCCTCCCGCAAGGACGCCCGCCGCATGGACCGCAGCGTGCTGTTCGCGGTCGCCGCCACCGACGAGGCGGTGGCCGACGCCGGGCTGGACGCCCTGGACCCCGAGCGCACCGGCGTGGTGGTGGGCTCGGCCATCGGCGGGATCGCGATCGTCGAGGAGCAGCAGCGCATCCTCATGGAGAAGGGGCCGGGACGAGTCTCCGCCACCTTCCTGCCGAACTGCCTTGTCGACACCGCGACCAGCTACATCGCGACCAAGCTCGGCGTGGTCGGGCTCAACTTCGCGGTGGTGTCGGCGTGCGCGACCGGGTCGCACGCCATCGGCGAGGCCGCCGAGCTGATCAAGCGCGGACGGGCCGACGTGATCGTCGCCGGCGGCACCGAGGCCTGCGTCACCCCGCTGGTGCTGGCCGGCTTCTGCCAGATGCAGGCGCTGGCGGCCCGCAACGACGACCCGGCGGCCGCCTCCCGGCCGTTCGACCGCGCCCGCTCCGGTTTCGTGGTCAGCGAGGGCGCGGCGGTGGTGGTGGTCGAGTCGGAGTCCCACGCCCGCTCCCGCGGCGCCAAGGTCTACGCCGAGGTGGCCGGCTACGGCGCCTCCAACGACGCCTACCACGTCGCCACCCCCCACCCCGAGAGCCGCGGCGTGATCCACATGTTCGCCGACGCGCTGCGCTCCGCCCAGATCGAGCCCGAGGAGGTCGGCTACGTCAACGCCCACGGCACCGGCACGCCACTCGGCGACCCGGCCGAGACCCAGGCGATCCGGCAGGCGTTCGGCGCCCACGCCGACAAGCTCGCGGTCTCGTCCACCAAGTCCATGACCGGCCACCTGTTCGGCGCCGCCGGGGCCCTGGAGGCGATCGCCAGCGCGCTCGCCCTGCGCGACCAGGTCCTGCCGCCGACCATCAACCTCGAGGACCCGGATCCCGCGTGCGACCTCGACTACGTACCCCTGAAGACCCGGGAGGCCAGCTTCGAGGTGGCCATCTCGAACTCGATGGGGCTCGGCGGCCACAATGGCGCCGTCGTCCTTCGCCGCTTCGGCTCCTGAGGCAGCGGCGCGAGGCGGTGGCGGCGGCCAGGGTGGCGAGCGAGCCGGCCGTCCGCGTCACCATGCCCGAGCTGCTCCACGAGGCCCTTCGCAGCCCCCGCGAGCTGCTCGCGATGCTGGCCGTGCTGCTGGTCGCGATGGTGCTGACCGCGCCGCTGCCGATCTTCTGGTGGGGGCCGACCGCCCTCCTGCTCGCCGCCGTCCCCGGCACGATCCTCATGAACCGGGTCCGGGTCCGTGCCGAGCGGCGCGCCCGCACCCGCCAGGACCGCTGAGGCTCAGCGGCGGAGGACGCGGACGCTGCCGTCGGTGCGGCCGAGAAGGACCTCGTCGGCCATGCCGAGGAACAGGCCGTGCTCGACCACGCCGAGGGTGGCCTTGACGGCGGTACCGAGCGCGGCCAGGTCCCCGTTGGGGACGGCGCAGTCGATCAGGTGGTGGCCTTCGTCGGTGACCACGGGGGCGCCGTCCGCCGCGACCCGTAGCACGGCCGCCGGGACCAGCTCGAGCAGGCGCTTCCTGGTCGACGGCCAGGCGAAGCGGACCACCTCGACCGGCAGCGGATGGAGGGTCCCGAGGCGCTCGACGAACTTGGTCGCCTCGGCCACGATCAGGACGCGGCGGGCGGCGGCCATCACCAGCTTCTCCCTGAGCAGGGCGCTACCGCCGCCCTTGATCAGACCGAGGCGGCGGTCGACCTCGTCGGCGCCGTCGATCACCAGGTCGAGCACCAGCTCGCCGTCCAGCTCGACCATCTCGATGCCGGCCTCGCGGGCTCTGGCCTCGGTGGCCGACGACGCCGTCACCGCACGCAGCCCGGAGGGACCGCGCCACTTGGAGGCGAGCGCCTCCACCAGGGCGAACACCGCCCGGCCGGAGCCGAGGCCGATGGTCATGCCGGCCTCCACCCTGGTCCGGGCGGCCGCCACGGCCGCGGCCCTCGCCGGGTCGTCGAAGATCCCGGTCATCCCGAGATCCCCCGCCAGCCGGGAACGCCGGCCTCGTGCCGCGGCGCCCCCGAGCCCTCCTGCTCGTTCCAGAGCAGGACCGCCGGCCAGTCGTGCTCGCGGCCGAGCACCGAGACGCTCGCCGTGCCCAGGAACAGGTGGCGGGCGGCGTCCGGGGGCAGGCCGAGATAGCAGGTGGTCAGGATCCGCAACTGGTGGCCGTGGCCGAACAGCATGACCCGCCCGTCCCCGTCGGTCAGCTCGGCGACCAGGCGCCAGGCCCGCTCGGCGACCGCGCCGACGGTCTCGCCCCCCGGGCAGCCGTCGCGGAACAGGTCCCAGCCCGGACGACCGGCGCGGATCTGCGGGGTGGTCAGGCCCTCGTACTCGCCGTAGTCGAACTCGAGCAGCGCCCGGGTCGTCTCCAGCCGCTCGCCGAAGCCGGCGAGCCGCGCGGTCGTCGTCGCCCGCGCGAGCGGGCTGGCGAGGACCCGGTCGACCTCCAGGCCGTCGAGGTGGGCGCCGAGCGCCTGAGCCTCGGCCTCGCCGGCCGGGCTGAGCGACACGTCGGTGCGGCCGGTGTGGCGCCTCGCCCGGGACCACTCCGTCTCCCCGTGCCGGACCAGGTACAGCTCCACAGCGTTCCTCCCGGGCGCCCGGGTCCCCCACGCGCCGGACCGCCCGGGGCACGCTAGGGACTCCCGCGCGAAAGCTACTACAGCGTGCTCAACGATCGGCCCTGTAGGCAGCGGGATCGGCGACCGCATTGCTGTAGTAGCTTTCGCGCGGGAGTCCCTACCGCACGACGCGCCCGCGGTGGAGCACCCCGGGCTATCCGAACCGCTGGAGCGCCGTTAGCATCGATGCAACCGCGTCGAGGAGGTCGTCCGCGATGATGGACTACCCGCTCACCATCCGGAGCATCTACGAGCGCGCCCGCAAGCTGTTCCCGGACAAGCAGCTCGCGACCAGGCGGCCCGGCGGCGTCGAGCGGACCACCTACGGCGACTGGGCCGAGCGGGTGGCGAGGCTCGCCGGGGCGCTGCGCGACCTCGGGGTGGGACCAGGCGACCGGGTAGCCACCTTCTGCTGGAACCATGACCGCCACCTGGAGGCCTATTTCGCCGCCGCCCTGATGGGCGCCAGCTACCACACGCTGAACATCCGCCTCGGCGGCGAGCAGCTCGCCTACATCCTCGACCACGCCCACGACAAGGTGCTGGTCGCCGACGCCGAGCTGACCCCGGCGATCGGTCCAGTCCTGCCCGGCGCCGACACCGTCGAGCACGTCCTGGTGGTCGCCGCCGGCGGCGGCGAGCGGCCGACGCTCGGCTTCCGCTCGGAGCACGACTACGAGACGCTGGTGGAGCGGGCGGCGCCGATGTCGGACTGGCCGGCCCTCGACGAGGAGCAGACCGCCGGGATCTGCTACACCTCGGCCACCACCGGCAACCCCAAGGGCGTGGCCTACTCCCACCGGGCGATCTTCCTCCACTCGCTGATGATCGGCCTGGTCGACACCGCCGCCATCTGCGAACGCGACGTCCTGCTGCCGATCGTGCCGATGTTCCACGTCAACGCCTGGGGGATGCCGTTCGCGGCCACCTGGTACGGCGCCGGCCAGGTCTACGGCGGCCCGGCCCCCACCCCGGCCGACTACCTGCGGCTCATCCGCGAGGAGGGGGTGACGGTCTCGGCGGGGGTGCCGACAGTCTGGCTCGGCATCCTGCAGGTGCTCCAGGAGGACGGCGGCGACCTCGGCCCGCTGGAGCGGATCATCTGCGGCGGCTCCGCGGCCCCGGTGTCGATGATCCGCACCTTCGAGCAGCGCTACGGGGTGCAGTTCATCCACGCCTACGGGATGACGGAGGCTTCGCCGGTCACGCACTTCTCGCGGACCAAGTCGACCCTGCGGGACCTGCCGGAGGAGGCACGCTACTCGTACAAGGCCAAGCAGGGCGTGCTGGTGCCCGGGCTGGAGCAGCGGGTGGTCGACGGCGACGGGGCCGAGGTCCCGGCCGACGGCAAGTCCATGGGCGAGCTGCTGCTGCGCGGCGCCTGGATCGCGGGCGAGTACCTCGACGACGAGCGCTCCACGAGCACCTTCGTGGACGGCTGGTACCACACCGGCGACGTGGCCACCCTCGACGGCGAGGGCTACCTGCACCTGGTCGACCGGACCAAGGACCTGGTCAAGTCGGGCGGCGAGTGGATCTCCAGCGTCGAGCTGGAGAACGCCCTCATGGGCCATCCGGAGGTGGCGGAGGCCGCGGTGATCGCCGTCCCCGACCCGAAATGGGCCGAGCGCCCGCTGGCGGTGGTCGTGCGCAAGGCCGGCTCGGAGGTGAGCGAGGCCGAGCTGGTCGCCTCCATCGCCGGGAGGTTCCCCAAGTGGTGGCTGCCCGACCGGGTCGAGTTCGTCGACGAGCTCCCGAAGACCGCCACCGGCAAGTTCTCCAAGCGCACGCTGCGCGAGCGGTTCGTCGGCGGCGTCCGCGAGGAGGAGGGCTCGGACGAACGTTAGGCGCGGGCCTCGGCCAGCCAGCCGTCGAGGGACCGGCCGGTGAGGCGCTCGTACGCCTCCCGGTAGCGGGCGGCGGTGCCGGCGACGACGTCGGGCGGCAGGCGCGGCGGCGGCGGGGTCATGTCCCAGTCCTGCGCCTCCAGCCAGTCGCGGGCGTACTGCTTGTCGAAGGAGGGCGGCGACGATCCCGGCACCCAGCCGCCGGCCGGCCAGAACCGCGAGGAGTCGGGGGTGAGGACCTCGTCGGCGAGCACCACCCGGTCGCCGTCCAGGCCGAACTCGAACTTGGTGTCGGCCAGCACGATGCCGCGCCGGGCCGCGTGCTCGGCGCCGCGGCGGTAGATCTCCAGGGTCAGGTCGCGCAGCAGCGCCGCCACCTCGGCGCCGAGCCGGTCGGCGACCTCGGCCTCGGAGACGTTCTCGTCGTGGCCGTGGCGCGCCTTGGTCGCCGGGGTGAAGATCGGCTCGGGAAGCCGGTCGGCCTGGCGGAGCCCCGCGGGCAGCGGGATGCCGCAGACGGCCCCGGTGGCCTGGTAATCCTTCCAGCCGGAACCGGCCAGGTAGCCGCGGGCGACGCACTCGACCGGGAGCATCTCGAGCCGGCGGACCAGCATCGCCCGCCCGGCGAGCTGCCTGGCGCCCTCCGGCAGCTCCGCCGCCCGCCAGCCGACCAGGTGGTTGGGGACCAGGTCGCCGAGCTGCTCCAGCCAGAACACCGTCAGCCCGGTGAGGACCTCGCCCTTGCCCGGCACGTCGTCGTCGAGCACCACGTCGAAGGCCGAGATCCGGTCGCTGGCCACCAGCAGCAGGTGCTCGTCGCCGACCGCGTAGAGGTCGCGCACCTTGCCGGAGGCGATGCGCTCGAGCCCGGCCGGCGCGCTCACCCCATCGCCTCCAGCCGTTCGAACACGGGGCCGGCGGCGGCCACGAAGCGGGCCGGGTCCAGCGCGGCGTCCAGCCCCCGCTCCCCCAGCGCCTCGGCCACGCCGGGCTCGGCCAGCAGCAGGTCGCGGAAGCCGCCCTTGCCCTCCCAGGCGTCCATCGCCGCCCGCTGCACCGCGGCGTAGGCGTCCTCCCTGCTCCAGCCCGCGTCGACCAGGGCGAGCAGGGCGGCCGAGGAGCCCGCCAGGCCGCCGGACGCCTGCAGGTTGGCCCGCATCCGCTCCGGGAAGACGCGCAGGCCGGCGACCAGCCAGTGGGCCCGCTCCAGCCCGTAGTCCAGCACGCAACAGGCGTCGGGCAGCACCACCCGCTCGACCGAGGAGTGGGAGATGTCCCGCTCGTGCCAGAGCGCGACGTCCTCCAGCCCGGCGAGGGCGTAGCCGCGCAGCAGGCGGGCGATCCCGGTGAGCCGCTCGGCCACCACCGGGTTGCGCTTGTGCGGCATGGCCGAGGAGCCCTTCTGGCCCTCGGCGAACGGCTCCTCGACCTCCCGCACCTCGGTCCGCTGGAGCTGGCGGACCTCGACCGCCAGCCGCTCCAGGTCGGCGCCGGCGACCGCGAGGACGGCGAGCAGCTCGGCGTGCCGGTCGCGGGCCACGACCTGGGTGGGGGCCGGCTCCGGGGTCAGGCCCAGCTCGGTGAGCACCTCGGCCTCGACGTCGGCCGGCAGGTTGGCGTAGGTGCCGACCGCGCCCGAGATGGTGCCGACCGCGACCGACCCGCGGGCGGCGCGCAGGCGGCGGCGGTCGCGGTCGAAGGCGAAGGCGTGCCCGGCGAGCTTGAGCCCGAAGGTGGTCGGCTCGGCGGCCACGCCGTGGGTGCGGCCGAGGCAGAGGGTGTCGCGGTGTTCGAGCGCCCGCTCGCGCAGGGTGGCCACCAGCCGGTCGAGCCGGCGCGCGAGCAGGTCGCAGGCACGCACGAGCTGCAGGGCCAGGGTGGTGTCGAGCAGGTCCGAGGAGGTCATGCCGTAGTGGACGTGCCTGGCGGCCGGGCCGATGCCCTCGCCGTAGGCGGTCAGGAAGGCGACCACGTCGTGGTGCAGCTCGGCGTCGAGCCGGCGGACCCGATCCGGCGAGGGGGTCGGCGCCTCCTCGATGGCGGCCAGGTCGGCCTGCGGGACCAGGCCGCGACGGGCCCTGGCGCGCACCACCGCGACCTCGACCTCCGCGAACGTGCGGAAGCGGGTCGCCTCGGTCCAGATCGCCCCCATCTCCGGCAGGGTGTAACGGGAGATCATCGGCGCGCCTACAGCCGTAGACCCGCCGAGAGCTGGTCCTTGAACTCCTGCAGCTCCCGGCGCAGCCGCTCGTCGCCGACGGCCAGGATCTGCAGGGCAAGGATGCCCGCGTTGACGGCGGCGTCCAGCCCCACGGTGGCGACCGGCACGCCGGAGGGCATCTGCACCATCGAGTAGAGGGCGTCCAGCCCGCCGAGCTGGGGGGTGTAGATCGGCAGGCCGATCACGGGCAGGGTGGTGTGGGCGGCGACCACCCCGGGCAACGCGGCGGCCTTGCCGGCGGCGGCGATGATCACCTGGAGGCCGCGGTCGACGGCGCTGGCCGCGTAGTCGGCGACCCGGCGCGGGTCCCGGTGGGCGCTCAGCACCTCGAGCTCGTATTCGACGCCGAACTTCTCGAGCATGACCGCGGCCGCTTTGGCCCGCTCCTCGTCGGAGGTGGAGCCGAGCAGGATCCCAACCCTTGGCGGCATGGACGCTCCCTTGGACGCGTGCGGTCGGGGCATTCTAACCGTGCGCTACGCCGGCGGCGGTGGGGCGCCGTCGCCGGCCAGGCCGAAGCGCTCGAGAACGCCGACGATGTAGCCGTTCTTGGCCTTGGTGAAGGCGATCGAGTCGACGGTCCCGCCGGCGACGATGGCTCGCTTGAGGGCGGCGTACTCCTCGCGCAGGGCCGGGTCGGCCAGCAGGGCGTCGCGGAACCCCCTGATGGCCGGCACCTCGGGGCTGGACTCGGGGACCACGTGGACGTGGACCCGGAACGAGGTGCCGTCGTGGCGGATCACGCCCTGCAGCATCGGCCGGGTCGGCGGGAAGGCGGTCGGGATCACCTGCGGCTGGAACCCGAGGGCGAGCAGGTCGCGGGTGACCGCCGGGATCTCGTCCGGGGACGAGGGCAGCAGCAGGTCGATGGTGCCCTTGCCGGCCAGGCCGGGGACCGCCGAGCTGCCGACGTGCTCGGCTTCGGCGCCCGGCCGCCTGGCCGCGATGAGCGCGATCACGCGGCCGGCGACCTCGCTTGCGCGGGGATCGGCCTCGCGGACGACGATGGGCACCCGGCAGTACGGCTCGATCGGCCGTCGCATAGCTCCCATCCAGTCCAACCCTGACGAGCTGAGCCTACCCGCCGCCGGGGTGGGCGGCAATGTCCCGCCGGTAGTGCACGCCGTCGAAGTGGACCAGCTCGGCGGCGGCGTAGGCGCGGGCCCGGGCGTCGGCGAGGTCGTCGCCGAGCGCGGTGACGGCCAGCACCCGGCCGCCCGTGGTGCGGACCCGCCCGGCCGGGTCCAGGGTCGTGCCGGCATGGAACACGTGCACGCCGGGCCGGGCCGCGGCCGCCTGGAGCCCGTCGACCTCCAGGCCCTTGCGGTAGGAGCCCGGGTAGCCGCCCGAGGCGAGCACCACGGTGACACAGGGCCGCGGGTCCCAGCCGACCTTGTGGCCGGCGAGCGTCCCCTCGGCGGTCGACCAGGCGAGGTCCGCCAGGTCGGTGCTCATGCGCGGCAGGATGGCCTGGGCCTCGGGGTCCCCGAAGCGGCAGTTGAACTCGAGGACGCGGGGGCCGTCGGCGGTCAGGGTCAGGCCCGCGTAGAGCACCCCCTGGTAGCGGACGCCGCGCCGTGCCAGCTCGGCGACGGTCGGCTCCAGGACGGCGCGGCGCAGCTCGTCGACCAGCTCGTCCGGGAGGTCGGGCAGGGGCGAGTAGGCGCCCATGCCGCCCGTGTTCGGCCCCTGGTCGCCGTCGCCGACCCGCTTGTGGTCGCGGGCGGGCGCCAGCGGCACCACCGTGCGGCCGTCGGTGACCGCGAGCAGGCTCGCCTCCGGGCCCTCCAGGTACTCCTCGAGCAGGATGCGCGCGCCAGCCTCGCCGTGGACCCCACCGACCAGGGCGGCCTGGATCGCGGCCGTGGCGGCGGCCGGGTCGTCGGTGACCGTCACCCCCTTGCCGGCGGCCAGCCCGTCGGCCTTGATCACCCAGGGCGGCCCGAAGCCGTCCAGGGCGGCGACCGCCTCGGCGGCGTCGGTGAACGCCTCGGCGCGGGCGGTCGGCACGCCCGCCGCCGCCATGATCTCCTTGGCGAACGCCTTGGAGCCCTCGATGCGGGCGGCGGCCGCGGTCGGCCCGAACACCGGCAGGCCGCGGTCGAGGAACTCGTCGGCCACCCCGGCGACCAGGGGCTGCTCGGGCCCGATGATGGTGAGGTCGACGGCTTCGCGCTCGGCGAAGGCGGCCAGGCCGGCGGCGTCGGTGGGCCCGACGCCGGGGACGTTGGAGGCCACCAGGGCGGTGCCGGCGTTGCCGGGCACGGCGTACAACCGCTGGACGTCGGGGCTCTGCGCCAGCGCCACCAGCAGGGCGTGCTCGCGCCCGCCGCCGCCGACGACCGCGATCCGCATGCCTACTCCTCTCCCAGGGTCGTTGTTGCCCGAGCCGGTGGCCCCCAAGCCGCCGCCGACCCTGCCTGCTGGGCAATTGTTTGGTCGCGGCCCGGGCCGACGCCGATGGCGGTCACCGCCACCCCGCCCAGCTTCTCGATGGCGTCGACGTAGGCCCTGGCCGCCCGCGGCAGGTCCGCGAGCCGGGTGACGCCGCTGATGTCCTCGCGCCAGCCCTCGAGCAGCTCGTAGACCGGCTCGGCGTGGTGCAGCCCGGTCTGGGTCATCGGCCAGTCCTCGGTCAGCTCGCCGTCGATCCGGTAGGCGGTGGCCACCGGGACCCGCTCCAGGCGCGAGAGCACGTCCAGCTTGGTGACGAACAGCTCGGTGAGGCCGTTGACCCTGGCGGCGTAGCGCAGCGCCACCGTGTCCAGCCAGCCGCAGCGGCGAGCCCTGCCGGTGGTGGTGCCGAACTCGTCGCCGGCGGCGCGCAGCGCCTCGCCCGCCGCGCCCTCCAGCTCGGTGGGGAACGGGCCGGCGCCGACCCTGGTGGTGTACGCCTTGACGATGCCGAGGACCCGCTCGATCCAGCCGGGGCCGACGCCGGCGCCGGCCAGCGCCCCGCCGGCCACCGGCGAGGACGAGGTCACGAACGGGTAGGTGCCGTGGTCGACGTCGAGCAGGGTGGCCTGCGCGCCCTCGAACAGCACCTGCCGGCCCTCGCGGAGCGCGTTCCAGACGAACAGCGAGGTGTCGGCGATGCGCGGGCGCAGCGCCTCGGCGTAGGTGGCGTACTCCTCGACGATCGCCTCGCCGTCCAGCGGCAGGCGGTTGTAGACCTTGGCGAGCAGCGGGTTGCGCTCGCGCAGCACCGCCTCGGCCTTCTTGGCGAGGATGCCGGGGTCCAGCAGGTCCTGGACGCGGATGCCGAGCCGGCCGACCTTGTCGGCGTAGGCGGGCCCGATGCCCCGGCCGGTGGTGCCGATGCGGTTGCGGCCGAGCCAGCGCTCGGTGAGCTTGTCCATCTCCTTGTGCCACGGCATGATCAGGTGCGCGTTGGCGGAGATGAGCAGCTTGCCGGTGGCGATGCCCCTGGCCTCCAGCGCCGCCAGCTCGGCGAGCAGGAAGCCGGGGTCGACCACCACCCCGTCGCCGATCACGGGCGTGACGTGCGGGTACAGGATGCCGCTCGGGGCCAGGTGGAGCTTGAAGGTGCGGTCCCCGACCACCACCGTGTGGCCGGCGTTGTTGCCGCCCTGGTAGCGGACGACCACGTCCATCTTGTCGGCGAGGAAGTCGGTGACCTTGCCCTTGCCCTCGTCACCCCACTGGCTGCCGACGAGGATGGTTCCTGGCATGGCTGGGCTCGCTTGGTCTCGGCTGCTGGTCTGCGGCAGCCTACATCCGCGGCCTATGGAGGGGCTGGCGCCGTCCCCACCCGCTCGCGCTCGCCGGTGACGGTGAGCCAGACCCCGGCAAGCACCAGCGGGGCGCCGAGCCAGAACGCGGCCGCCGGCAGCTCGTCCAGCAGCAGCCACGCCAGCGCGGTGGCGCCGACCGGCTCGGCCAGGATGGCGACGGCGACCACCGTGGCGCTCACCCTGGCGAGCAGGCCGTTGAAGACCGTGTGCCCCAGGAGCTGGGGGCCGGCCACGACCGCCGCCAGCGCCAGCCAGGAGCCGGCGCGGTAACCGCCGAGGGCCGCCCCGGTGAGCAGGCAGGCCGGCAGCAGCACCGCCGCCGCGACCCCGTATACCGAGGCGGCGTAGGTCGTCACCGGCAGCCGCCGCCGCGCCGCCCGGCCGAGCAGCAGGTAGCCGGCCAGCGCGGCCGAGCCGGCGAAGGCCAGCGCGTCCCCGAGCAGCGCGCCGGAGGGGTCCGGGGAACCCCAGGGGGGTGCCCCGGTGGACCTGGGGCCGCCCGGCTGGCCGCCGCCGGCGTCGCCCAGCCCGATCACCGCCGCGCCGGCGACGGCGACGGCGATGCCGAGCCAGGCCCGGCGGCTCGGCGCCTCCCCGAGCAGCCGGCCGCCGAGCCCGACGAACAGCGGCGAGCAGCTCACCAGCATGGTCGAGGCGGCGACGCTGGTCAGCGCCAGGGAGGCGTTCCACAGGGCGAAGTGGACCGCCAGGAACACCCCGGCGGCCAGCAGCCGGGTCATCTCTGCTCGTTCGCCACCGGCCCACCGCCGTGCGAACGGGGCCAGCAGCGCGGCGCCGGCGAAGCAGCGCCAGAAGGCCAGCGCCAGCGCCGGCAGCGCCGCGACCCGGACCAGGATCGGCGAGGTGGAGATGGCGGCGATCCCGACCGCCATCCAGGCGGCCACGGTCGCCTTCGAGGCGGTGGTCACCGGATAGGGAACCGGTCGAGCACCGCGGCCACGAAGCGGTCGGCGGCGGCGAGGTCCGCGGCGGCGTCGGGTAGCGGCGCCAGGCCCCGCTGGGCGGCCAGCGCCGCGTCCACCAGGGCCGGGTCGGCCCTTGCTCGCGCCCACTCGCCGCCGTCGACCTTGGAGCAGAGCTCGCCGTCCTCGAGCAGCCTCCACGCCCGGCAGGCGTTCAGCACCCGGTCGGCGAACGAGCCGTGCCGCACCGCCCAGCGCAGCTCCTCCGCCGCCTGCTCCAGCAGCCAGGCGCGCGGCGGCTCGGCGAACACCTCCCCGGGCGGCGCCCCGCTCACGGCCACCCCCGAGCGGCGGCAGACCGCCAGGTAGAGCAGCAGGTCGGGGTCGGTGGCACCCGGGCCGCCGAGATGGCTCCTGGGCTCCGGCGGCCCGGTGGAGACGTGCAGCTCGAACGGCGGCCGTGGCGACGGCGCCGTGGCGACCGCGGCGGTCACCAGGCTGAGCTCCAGGCCGCGGCGCCCCGGGCAGGCCAGGGCGGGATGGAGCAGCCGCGCCGCGACCACCAGCTTCGCCCGCCGGCCGAGCCGTCGCGCGACCACCCCGAGCAGGTCGACGTCGCTGCGCTCGGACGACCAGCCGCCGAGCGCCCCCGAGCCGTGCAGGTAGAGCCCGGTCAGGACGGGCCCGAGCGCGCGGGCCAGCCCCGCGGCCACCTTCCGCAGGTAGGCGTCCAGCGCAGGGTCCATGCGGGCCCCGGCGGCCCACCCGCTCAGGATGGGTACTTCGAGAGCAGCTCCCGCAGCCGTTCGACGAAGCGCATCGACTCCTCGTACTGGCGCTGCCAGACGTTGCGGCCGAAGATCACGCCCAGCGCGCCGGCCTCCATCGCCATGCGGGCCTTGTCGAGGACCTCCTCGTCGCCGCCCTTCTCGCCGCCGCTGAGCAGCACCGGGGTCCGCGCCGCCGAGCGAACCACGGCGTCGACGGCGTCCTGCTCGCTCACCTCGGCGGCGTAGCCCTTGGGCACGCCCTCGGTCGCCTTCGGGTCGGGGAAGTTGAGCTTGACGATGTCGGCGCCGAGCTCGCTGGCGGTGCGGGAGGCGTAGTCGACCTGGTAGAAGGAGCTCTTGCCGCCCTTGGCGTCGACCGCCTTGCCACGCGGGTAGGACCAGACGACCAGCGGCAGCCCGAAGCGGTGCGCCTGCCTGCGGACCTCGGCGAGCGCCTCGAAGTCCGCCTCCTGCTGCTCGCTGCCGACATACAGGGTGTAGCCGACCGCGTCGGCACCCAGTCGCACGGCGTCCTCCACGCTGGCGTTCAGCGGGGAGCGGGGCGCGGCGGCCGAGGGGATCTCGGTGCGGCCGTTCAGCTTCAGGATCAGGGGCACCTCGCCGGCGTAGTCCCAGAAGAACTTCTCGGCGCTGCCGACCTGGACGGCGACGCCGTTGAAGCCGCCCTCGACGGCCAGCCTGACGATGTAGCCGGGGTGGCCGGCGGCGGGGTTGTCGAAGAAGTCCCGCGGGCCGTGCTCCAGCCCCTGGTCGTAGGGAAGGAACATGGCGGTGCCGTTCCGCAGGCCGTGCTGGTAGAGGATGCGGTGCAGGCGTGCCTTCTTGCCGGTGCCGAGGCCCAGCTCGGCGAGCGCCGGTCGGGGGACTCTGCCGTTGCCCATGAGTGCCTCCTGGTCATCGCCGGTCGGCGGTCATTGTGCCTACTCGTCGATCAGGTAGGCCAGCACGGGCCGGAGCTGGCCGGGCGTGACCTCGCCGTCGAACCGCCTGGCGACCCGGCCGCGGTTGTCGACCACCACCGTCACCGGCTGGTACGGCACCCCCCACGCCGCCCAGGTCCGCCCGCTCGCGTCGTTGGCCAGGGGGTAGGGGACGCCGAACTGGCGCTGGTAGGCGCGGCCCGCGGCGACCGTGTCGTTGTGGGAGACGCCGACGAACGCCACCTCCCCTTCGAGCTCCCGGGCGACCTGCCCAAGGCCGGGCTGCTCCGCCCGGCACTGCGGTCACCAGGACTCGAAGAAGTTCACCACCACCGGCCGGCCCCGGAAGGCGCCGAGGGTGATCGTGCGGCCGTCGAAGGCGGTGGCGCGCAGGGCCGGCGCCGGCTTGCGGTCAGCGGGCGCGGCGACGCCCCGCGGGGCCGGGCGTGCGCGGAAAGGCTTGTCGGTGGACGGCGGCGCGGTGGTCGGGTCCGGCCCGGCGGTGGTCGGCGCGGCGGCGGCGCCCTGGTCCCGGGGCGGGTCGGCGGCGCAGGCGCCGAGCCCGAGGACCAGCAGGACGAGCAGGGCTGGGAGGGTGGAAACGCGGCGCATCGGCTGATCCTACCCACAACGGTTTGCCGCTGCCGCCCCCGGGTTAGTCTCCCGCCCCGGAGGGGGGTTCGCGTCCGCCGCAGGAGGCCGCCCGATGCGATCGTGGGGGAGCGAGTTCAAGCAGTTCGTGCTCAGGGGCAACGTCATCGACCTGGCCGTCGGCATCGTGATCGGCGCCGCGTTCGTCGCGCTGGTCCAGGCGGCCGTCGAGGACCTGCTCACCCCGCTGATCGCGGCCATCTTCGGCCAGCCGGACTTCAGCCGGCTCAGCTTCGAGCTCCGGGGCTCGGTCTTCGAGTACGGCCACTTCCTGAACGCGCTGCTCTCCTTCGTCATCGTCGCGCTGGTGGTGTTCTTCTTCGTGGTGAAGCCGATGAACGCGCTCACGTCGCTGGCCCAGCGCCGGGAGTCGCCGGACCCGAGCACCCGCAAGTGCCCGGAGTGCCGCAGCGAGATCCCCATCGACGCCCGCCGCTGCGCCTTCTGCACCTCCGAGGTGATCGTGTAGCGCCTACCATCGGGGCCACCAGCGCGCGGAGGGAGGGGACGCCTCGGTCTGGGACCTGATGGTGGTCGGCGCCGGGCCGGCCGGTGCGGCGGCGGCGCTGGAGGCCAGGCGGCTGCGCCCGGACGCCGCCGTGCTGCTGGTCGACAAGGCCGCCTTCCCGCGCGACAAGCCCTGCGGGGACGGGATCGGCCCGCACGCCGTGGACGAGCTGGCCGCGCTGCAGGCGACGGCGGTCCTCGCCGGGTACCCGCCGATCCACGGGCTGCGGCTGCGCTCGCCCAGTGGCCTCGAGGTCGCCGGGACCCTCGCCCGTCCCAACCACGTCGTCCCCCGCACGGTGCTCGACGCCCGCCTGGTCGACGCGGCGCTGGCCGCCGGCGCCCGCTTCCGGCGGGCCAGGATCCGCCGCCTGGAGCAGCGCGGCGGGCTGGTGGTGGCCGACGGCGAGCTGGCGGCCAGGGTGGTGGTCGGCGCCGACGGCGCCAACTCGACCGTGCGCCGGCAGCTCGGCGAGCCGCCCAACCCGGACCGCGCGCTGGCCATCGCCGTCCGCGGCTACGCGCCGGCGCCAGCCGGGCCGCCGGAGCAGCTCATCGCCTGGGTGGCGGAGGGCTGGCCCGCCTACGTCTGGTCGTTCCCGACCGGCACCGGGATCGCCAACGTCGGCTACGGGCTGCTCCGCAGCCGCTTCGAGGGCGGCCGCGCCGAGCTGCACCGGCGCCTGCGCGACCTGCTCCCGGCGGCCGACCCCGACCCGGCCAGCCTGCGCGCCCACCACCTGCCGTTCTCGTCGTTCCGGCCGCCGCCTGGCCGGGGACGGCTGCTGCTCGCCGGGGACGCCGCCTCGCTGGTCAATCCGCTGTCCGGGGAGGGCATCTACTACGCGCTGGCGTCGGGGCGGCTGGCCGCCCGGGCGGCCCTGCTGGCGCCGGACCGGCCGGCAGAGGCGTACCGCCGGCTGCTCGCCGGCGTCCTCGGTCGCCACCTGCGCCACGCCGCGGTGCTCGCCCGCGCCATCCGCTCGCCCGCGCTGGCCGAGGCGGGCCTGGCCGCCGCGGCCGTCTCCCCGGCCATCTTCGACGTCCTCGTCGAGCTGGGCCTCGGCCAGGCGCGGATCACGCCGCGCCTGCTCGCCGCCCTCCCCGGCGGCCTGCTGCGGGCCCGGCGTGCTAAAAGGGCGTGCGCATCACCAAGACCACGGGATCCCTGAAGGCGATCAGGGCGGACATCATGGTGATGCGCACGCCCTTTTACCAGAGGAACAGGATGAGGGCCTGGAGCGCGAACGCGTTGGCCCAGTTCTCCTGGGCGTTGAACAGCCGCAGGTGGTTCCCTGGTGCCCTGCGGGCCGCCTTCCAGCCCTTCCAGATGAACCAGACCACGACCACCTGGAGCACGACCGCCAGCCACCACGGCAGGTCGATCGGGAGCCGCAGGCCGAGGAGGGACAGCCCCCACAGGACGAAGCCGTACAGCACCATCCTGAAGGTTCCCGGGTAGATCGGCCGGGTCCCGCGACGGTAGCCGGGCGGCGGGCGGGGAGCCATGTCCTAGTCTAGCTGCCTTAAAGAGGTCCGCGCGCTACCAAGACCACGGGATCCCGAGGCGATCAGGTCGAACGTCGAGGTAGCGCGCGGACCTCTTTAGGCGACGGCGGCGGGGTGGCGGCGGGTGAAGGTCAGCCGGTCGCCGTCGGCGTCGACCACGACCGTGTCGCCGTCGCCGAGCTCGCCGGCGAGCAGGCGCCTGGCCAGCTCGTCGCCGATCGCCTTGGCGACCAGCCGCCGCAGCGGCCGGGCACCGTAGGCGGGGTCGTAGCCGCGGTCGGCCAGCCACGCCTTGGCGGCCGGGGTGAGCTCCAGCTCGAGGCGGCGGTCGGCGAGCCGCGCGGCCAGCCTCGCCACCTGGATGTCGACGATCCTGGCCAGGTCGTCCCGGGTCAGCCGGTGGAAGACCAGGACCTCGTCCAGCCGGTTCAGGAACTCCGGCTTGAACGCCTCCCTGACCGCGCCGAGGACCCGCTCCCTGGAGACCTCCTCGGGCTCGATGATGTCGGCGAGCAGGGTGGAGCCGAGGTTCGAGGTCATGATCAGGATCACGTTGCCGAAGTCCACCGTGCGCCCCTGGCCGTCGGTGAGGCGGCCGTCGTCCATGACCTGGAGCAGAACGTTGAACACGTCGGGGTGGGCCTTCTCGACCTCGTCGAGCAGCACCACCGAGTAGGGCCGCCGGCGGACCGCCTCGGTGAGCTGGCCGCCCTCGTCGTAGCCGACGTACCCGGGTGGCGCCCCGACCAGCCGGGCCACCGAGTGCTTCTCGCCGTACTCGCTCATGTCGATGCGGACCATCGCCCGCTCGTCCTCGAACAGCAGCGCCGCCAGCGCCCTGGCGAGCTCGGTCTTGCCCACCCCGGTCGGGCCGAGGAACAGGAAGCTGCCGATCGGGCGGCCCGGCTCCGCCAGGCCGGCGCGGGAACGCCGGATCGCGTCGGCGACCGCCTGCACGGCGTCGTCCTGGCCGACCACCCGCGCGTGCAGCTCGTCCTCCAGCCGCAGCAGCTTGGCCATCTCCCCCTGCATGAGCCGCCGCACCGGGATGCCGGTCCAGGCCGAGACGACCTCGGCGACGTCCTCCTCGTCGACCTCCTCCTTGAGCATCTTGCGGTCGGCCTGCAGCTCGCTGAGCCGCTGGTTGGCCGCGTCGAGGTCGCGCTCGAGGCCCGGCAGCACGCCGTAGCGGAGCTCGGCGGCCCGGTCCAGGGCGCCGTCGCGGGTGGCCCGCTCGGCCTCGCCCTTGACCTCCTCGATGCGGGCCTTGATCTGGCGGATGGCGGCGATCGCCTCCTTCTCGCCCTCCCAGTGGGACTTCATGCCGGTGAGGGTCTCGCGCAGCGCCGCCAGCTCCTCCTCGAGCTTGGCCAGCCGCTCCAGGGAGGCCTGGTCGGTCTCCTTCTTGAGCGCGGCCCGCTCGATCTCGAGCTGCTGCGCGCGCCGTTCCAGCACGTCGACCTCGGTCGGCATCGAGTCGATCTCGATGCGCAGGCGGGAGGCGGCCTCGTCGACCAGGTCGATCGCCTTGTCGGGCAGGAAGCGGCCGGTCACGTAGCGGTCGGAGAGGACGGCGGCGGCGACCAGGGCGGAGTCCTGGATGCGGACGCCGTGGTGGACCTCGTAGCGCTCCTTGAGGCCGCGGAGGATGGCGATGGTGTCCTGGACGCTCGGCTCGCCGACCAGCACCGGCTGGAAGCGGCGCTCCAGCGCGGCGTCCTTCTCGATGTGCTTGCGGTACTCGTCCAGGGTGGTCGCGCCGACCATGCGCAGCTCGCCGCGCGCCAGCATCGGCTTGAGCATGTTGCCGGCGTCCATGGCGCCCTCGGCGGCGCCGGCGCCGACCACCGTGTGCAGCTCGTCGATGAAGGTGATGATCTGGCCGTCGGAGCCGCGGATGTCGTCGAGGACCGCCTTGAGCCGCTCCTCGAACTCGCCGCGGAACTTCGACCCGGCCACCATGGCGCCGAGGTCGAGGGCGACGATGCGCTTGTCCTTCAGCGACTCGGGCACGTCGCCGGCGACGATCCGCCGGGCGAGGCCCTCCACGATGGCGGTCTTGCCGACCCCCGGCTCGCCGATCAGCACCGGGTTGTTCTTGGTCCGGCGGGACAGCACCTGCACCACCCGGCGGATCTCGTGGTCGCGGCCGATCACCGGGTCCAGCCCGCCGGAGCGGGCCGCCTCGGTGAGGTCGCGGCCGAAGCGCTCCAGCGCCTGGTACTTGGCCTCGGGGTCCTGGTCGGTGACCTTCTTGCCGCCGCGCACCTCGGTGACGGCGGCGAGGATCGCCTCGCGGGTGACGCCCGCCTCGGTGAGCAGCCGGGCGGCCGCGTTGGACCCCTCGGCGAGGGCCAGCAGCAGGTGCTCGGTGGAGACGTACTGGTCGCCCATGGCGCCCGCCTCCTTGCGGGCGCGCTCGATCAGCCGTCCCGTCTGGGGCGACAGGACGGTCTCCTGCTCGGGGCCGTACACCTTTGGGATGCGGTCAAGGGCCTCGTTGGCGCGCGCCTTGAGGGCGCCCGGGTCGGCGCCCGCCCGGCGCACGACCGGGAAGACGACGCCGTCCGGGTCGGACAGCAGGGCGACCAGCAGGTGCTCTGGCTCGATGCGCTGGTGGTCGCTGGCGACGGCGGTGCGCTGGGCGATGGCCAGCGCCTGCTGGGCTCGGTGGGTGAAGCTGTTCAGGTCCATGGTTGTTGCCTCGGGTGTCAGACGTCCCGCAGTCCCTGCTGCGGGGGTTCGTAACGGACGATTGCGGAGGAGTAGGGGACGAGGTCACGGCGGGCCGCGCGACGGGCCGCCTCCAGCTCCTGGCGGTGCCGGCGGGCCTGGGACCGCAGCTCGGCCTCGAGGGCCGCCAGCCGGGCCTGCAGCCGGTCGAGCTCCTGGGTCAGCTCGATGACCCGGCGCACGCCCTCCAGGTTGACGCCGTGCCCGGTCAGCCGCTTGATCTCCAGGAGCCGCTGGATGTCCCGCTCGGAGTAGCGGCGCGCGTTCGAGGTGGTCCGCTTGGGGCGGACCAGGCCCTCGCGCTCGTAGATCCGCAGGGTCTGGGGGTGCACGCCGGCCAGCTCGGCGGCGACCGAGATCACGAACACCGCCCGGTCGTCCGGGGTGCGAGACCGCTCTGGCATGGTCCTCCCCCTCGCCTCACTCCACGCCGAGGTGCGTCCTCGGCGATATCTCGGACAGCGACGCGAACTCGCGGAGCAGCTCGCGCTCCTTGCGCGACAGCTTCTCCGGCACGGCGACCTCGAGGCTGACCAGCAGGTCGCCGGCGTGCTTGCGGCCGGCGCCGGGCACCCCGCGGCCCCTGACCCGGAAGGTGCGGCCGTTCTGGGTGCCGGGCGGCACCTTGAGGGTGATCGGGCCGTCGAGGGTCGGCACCTTCAGCTCGGTGCCGAGGGCGGCCTCGGCGAAGGTCACCGGCACGGTGATGGTCAGGTCCTGGCCGCTGCGGCCGAACAGCGGGTGCGGGCTGACGTGGACCTGGACGATCAGGTCGCCGGCCGGTGCACCCGCCTGGCCCGGCTCGCCCTGGCTCTTGAGCCGGATGGTGGCGCCGTCGCTGACCCCGACCGGGATGCGCACGCGCAGCTCGCGGGTGCGGATCTCGCTGCCCCGGCCCTTGCAGGTCGGGCAGGGGTCGTCGATCACCGAGCCGCGGCCCTGGCAGGTCGGGCACGGGCTGGACAGCCCGAACAGCCCCTGGTCGCGGGTGACCGTGCCGCGCCCGTTGCAGGTCGGGCAGGGGCGAGGCAGGGTGCCCGGTTTGGCGCCGGATCCGTGACAGGTGTGGCAGGGAGCCGGGCCGCGGAGCTGCAGCGGGATGGTGGCGCCGCGCACGGCCTCCTCGAAGCCGAGGGTGACCTCGCTCTCCACGTCGCGGCCGCGGCGGGCGGCCGTCTGGCCGCGGCCACCCCCGAACAGGTTGCCGAACAGGTCGCCGAGGCCGCCGAGGTCCTCGACCCTGACCCTGGTGCCACCGGGGAAGCCGCCCGGGAAGCCACCGCCGGGGAAACCGCCGCCGAACGCGCCAGCGCCGAGCAGCCGGCGGGCCTCGTCGTACTCCGTGCGCTTCTTGGGGTCGGAGAGCACGCCGTAGGCCCTGCCGACCTCCTTGAAGCGCTCCTCGGCCGTCTTGTCGCCCGGGTTGGCGTCCGGGTGGAGCTTCTGGGCGAGCTTCCGGTAGGCCTTCTTGATGTCGGCGGCCGATGCGTCCTTGGGCACGCCGAGGACCTTGTAGAAGTCCTTCTCCAGATACTCCCTGTTGTTCATTCGCTACTTCGCGACCTTCACCATCGCCGGGCGGAGCACCTTGCCCCGCAGCTCGTACCCTGTCCGCACGACGTCGACGACCGTGCCCGGCTCCGCCCCCTCCTGCTCGACGGCGACCACCGCCTCGTGCCGCTCGGGGTCGAACGGCTTGCCCTCGGCCTCGATCTTGACCAGGCCCTCGCCCTGCAGCACCTCGCGCAGCTCGCCGAAGACCATCTCGACCCCCTTGAGCATGCGGTCGAAGTCGCGCGACTGCTCGGCGTGCGACACGGCCAGCTCGAAGTTGTCCAGCACCGGCAGGAGCCTGGCCACCAGCGCCTGCGAGGCGGCGGCGGCGCGGGCGGTCTGCTCGCGCAGCGTGCGCTTGCGATAGTTGTCGAAGTCGGCCTGGAGGCGGCGGAGGTCGTCGAGGTAGGCCTCGGCCTCGGCCCTGGCCGCGGCCAGGTCGGCCGCCGCGATGGCCGCCGGGTCGATCTCCTCGGCCGGCGGCTCCTCGGGCGCGGCCGCCTCGGGCGCCGCGTCCGCCCGCTCAGCGACCACCTGCTCCTCGGCCTCGCCGGCCGCCTCGGCCTCGCCGGCCTCCTCGGCCTCGACGGTCGCCTCAGGCTCGTCGGCCGCCTCGGCCTCGCCGGCGCCCGCGTCGTCGGTCGCGGTCTCCGGCTCGGCGTCGGGCTCGGGAGCGGTCGAGCGGTCGGCCTCGGCCTCGGGCCCCGAGGCGGCCTCGACCGCGGGGTCCCCTCCCTGCTTGGCAGTAGTGTCGTTTGGCACGTTGTCCCCTTCGGACGAGAGGGGAGGCGGTGGACCGCCTCCCCTCTCCAGTGGCACGGTCCCGGTCAAGCCTCGCTCGCCGGGGTGGAGGTGCCCTCCACCGGCTGACGGCCACCACCGGAACGCACGCTGATCTTCTTCGGCTTGGCCTCCTCGGCCTTGGGCACGATCACCTCGAGCACACCGTCCTCGAACGAGGCCTCGATCTGCTCGGCCTGCACCTGCGCGGGCAGGGTGATCGAGCGGCGGAAGCTGCCGTAGCGGCGCTCAACCCGGTGGAACTGCTGGTCGGAGCTCTCCTGGGTGAAGCGGCGCTCGCCCTGGATGGTGAGCAGGCCGTCCTCCAGGGTGATGTCGAGGTCGTCGGCCTTGACGCCGGGCACCTCGACGGTGACCACGTAGGCGTCCTTGCGCTCGGAGATGTCCAGCGCCGGCGCCCAGATGCGCTCGCCGGCCTGGCCCTGGCCGCGGCCCTGGCCACCCTGGCCGACCGCGCGGCCGAAGAGCTGGTTCATCTCGTCCTGGATCGCCAGCAGGTCCTGGAAGGGATCCCACCGCGAGACGCTCATGACGGTTCTACCTCCGCTTGTCCCGGGGGGCCTCAGGCCCCCTTCTGCTGGTCCTTGTCCTGGTCGCCCTCGTCGATGATCTCGGCGTCGACCACGTCGCCGTCCGCCGGGGCGGGGCCGCTCGGCGGTTCCGCGCCGGCCTCGGGCCCGGCCTGCGCCTCGCCGGGACCGGGCTGCTGACGGGCCTGGGCGTACACGGCCTCGGCCAGCTTGTAGCTCGCCTGCTGCAGGGCCTCGGTGGCCGAGGTGATCGCGACGGTGTCGTCGCCGGTCAGCTTCTCCTTCAGGTCGGCGAGGGCCTGCTCGACGCTGGTCCGGTCCTCGTCGGAGATCTTGTCGCCGTAGTCCTTGAGGCTCTTCTCGGTCTGGTAGACGATCTGCTCGGCTCGGTTCTTGGCCTCGGCGGCCTCGCGGCGGCGGCGGTCCTCCTCGGCGTACTGCTCGGCCTCGTGGATCATGCGGTCGATGTCGTCCTTGGGCAGCGCCGTGCCGCCGGTGATGGTCATCGACTGCTCCTTGCCGGTGCCGCGGTCCTTGGCCGAGACGTTGACGATGCCGTTGGCGTCGATGTCGAAGGTGACCTCGATCTGCGGCACGCCTCGCGGCGCCGGCGGGATGCCGACGAGCTGGAAGTTGCCGAGCATCTTGTTGCCGTAGGTCATCTCGCGCTCGCCCTGGAAGACCTTGACGTCCACCTCGGACTGGCCGTCGTCGGCGGTGGTGAACACCTCGGAGCGGCGGGTCGGGATGGTGGTGTTGCGCTCGATGAGCTTGGTCATCACGCCGCCCTTGGTCTCGATGCCGAGCGACAGCGGGGTGACGTCCAGCAGCAGGATGTCCTTGACCTCGCCCTTGAGCACGCCGGCCTGCACGGTGGCGCCGACGGCCACGACCTCGTCGGGGTTGACGCCCTTGTGCGGCTCCTTGCCGCCGGTGAGCTGCTTGACGAACTCGACGACCATCGGCATCCGGGTGGAGCCGCCGACCAGCACCACGTGGTGGATGTCGGTCATGCTCTTGCCGGTCTTGGCCTTCCAGTCGGCGATCGCGCGGTCGAAGGGGCCGCGGCAGCGCTCGACCAGGTCGCTGGTCATGCGCTCGAGCTCGCCGCGGGTCAGCCGCTGCTCCATGTGCAGCGGGCCCTCGGGGGTGGCGGTGATGAAGGGCAGGTTGAGCGTGGTCTCGAGGGTCGAGGAGAGCTCGATCTTGGCCTTCTCGGCGGCCTCCTTGAGCCGCTGCATCGCCATCTTGTCGCCGGACAGGTCGATGCCGTGGTTGTTCTTGAAGGTCTTCAGCAGCCACTCGACGATGCGCTGGTCCCAGTCGTCGCCGCCGAGGTGCATGTCGCCGGAGGTCGCCTGGACCTCGATGACGCCCTCGCCGATGTCCAACAGGGACACGTCGAAGGTGCCGCCGCCCAGGTCGAACACGAGGATGGTCTCGTCGTTCTCCTTGTCGAGGGAGTACGCCAGCGACGCCGCCGTCGGCTCGTTGATGATGCGCAGGACCTCGAGCCCGGCGATCTCGCCGGCCTCCTTGGTGGCCTGGCGCTGGGCGTCGTCGAAGTACGCGGGGACCGTGATGACCGCCTGGGTGACCTGGTCGCCCAGGTAGGCCTCGGCGTCGCGCTTCAGCTTCTGGAGGATGAAGGCGCTGACCTGCTGGGCGGAGAACTCCTTGCCGTCGGCGCGGAAGCGCCAGGACGACTCGCCCATGTGGCGCTTGACCGAGCGCATGGTGCGGTCGGGGTTGGTGACCGCCTGCCGCTTGGCGACCTCGCCGACCAGAACCTCGCCGGTCTTGGAGAGGGCGACCACCGACGGGGTCGTCCGCGCCCCCTCGGCGTTGGGGATCACCGTCGGCTCGCCGCCCTCGAGGGTGGCAACGACGGAGTTGGTGGTCCCCAGGTCGATCCCTACGGCCTTGGCCATCTCATCACCTCAAACTTGCCGGGACAGGGTTCGCCATCCACTGTATGAATTGAGTGTGGTGTTGTCAAGTTAACTGTCGCTGCCGCTTTATTATGGCTCTGACCAGCGTCGTTACGACGGTTCCGGGAGGCTGGACGGGTCCTCCGGGACCACCTGGTCGCCGGCGCCCACCCCCGCGGCGGGGAACGCGCCGGCGGTCAGCTCGACCGCGTAGCGGTAGGGCCCGGCCGGCGCGTAGGTCGGGCAGGGGTCGGCCTGGCAGGGGGCCATCTCGGCCACGCTCACCACCCGCCCGTCCGCGGCCACGAACGCGATCGACAGCGGCACCAGGGTGTCCTTCATCCAGAAGGACTCGCGGACGTCGACCGGGTAGAGGAAGACCATGCCGCTCCCCGACGGCACCTCCGTGCGACCCATCAGGCCCCTGGCCCGCGCGTCCGGGTCGGCCGCGACCTCCAGCCGGACCGTCAGCGGCCGTCCCCCGGCCGGCAGGAGGCGGTAGGTCACCGTCCCGGCCGGGCCGCCGGCCGCCGGGGCCTCGGCGCGGTGCCTGCCCAGCCCGGCGACCGAGGCGAGCACCAGCACCAGCACGCCGACCCCGGCCGCGACCGCCAGCACGCCGGCGGCCACGGCGGCGCGCCGGGCCGGCGTCGGCGCCGATGTCCGCGTCGGGTTCCTCACCGGTCCAGCCTAGTACGCCACCCGCCCGTCCGATGTTACTGAGCGGTAGACTCTCGAACGCCACTCTGTCAGGAGGACGCGCGTGAAGCTCGCGATCGGGGCGGTACTGACCTTCTTCGCCGTCGCCCTGGCGGGCCAGCGGGCCGAGCGGGTCGTGCGGCTGGTGGCGACCGGCAAGCCGGCCCCCGACCGGTTCCGGGGCGCCTGGGGCCGGCTCCGGGCCGAGCTGGTCGAGGTCCTCGGCCAGCGCAAGCTCCTCAAGCGCCCGATCCCCGGCCTGGCCCACTTCTTCACCTTCTGGGGCTTCACGGTGCTGCTCACCACCATCGCCGAGGCCTACGGCGAGCTGTTCGACGACGACTTCGCGCTGCCGCTGGTGGGGCACAGCCCGGTGCTCGGCTTCCTGCAGGACCTGACCTCGGTGGCGGTGCTGGTGAGCCTGGCCGTGTTCGCGGTCATCCGGGTGCGCGAGTCGCCCGCCCGGCGCGACCGCGACTCCCGGTTCTACAGGTCGCACACCGGCCAGGCCTGGGTGATCCTGGCCATGATCGCCGCGGTGATCGTCACCCTGCTGGCCTACCGGGGCGCCAGGGTGGCCAGGGGCACCTTCCCCTACGACGGCTGGGCGTTCGCCTCCACGGCGGTCGGGCGGCTGCTGGACGGCCTGCCGCCGGACGCCCTGCGCGTCGTCGACGAGAGCTTCCTGCTCGCCCACCTGGCGGTCGTGCTCGGCTTCCTGGTGCTGGTCGTGTACTCCAAGCACCTGCACATCTTCACGGCACCCTTCAACGTGGCCTTCTCGCGCCGGCCCAAGGCGCTCGGCCCGCTGTCGACGCCCAGGATCGACCCGGAGGAGATGACCGAGGAGGACGTCTTCGGCGCCGGCAAGGTCGAGGACCTCCACTTCAAGCAGCTCCTGGACCTGACCACCTGCACCGAGTGCGGGCGCTGCCAGGACCAGTGCCCGGCCTGGAACACCGGCAAGCCGCTCTCCCCCAAGCTGGTCATCACCGACCTGCGCGACCACCTGTTCGAGAAGGCCCCGTTCCTGCTCGGCGAGGCCGACCCGTCCACCCCCGACGGCCACGACCCGGCCGTGCTCTCCAAGGACCTGGTCCAGGACGTGGTCGGGGCCGACGTGCTGTGGTCGTGCACCACCTGCGGGGCCTGCGTCGAGCAGTGCCCGGTCGACATCGAGCACGTCGACACCATCATGGAGATGCGCCGCTACGAGGTGCTGATGGAGTCCCGCTTCCCCGGCGAGGCGGGCACGATGCTCCGCAACGTCGAGAACGCCGGCGACCCCTGGGGGCTCGGCGCCGGCCAGCGGCTGGCGTGGACCGAGGGGCTCGACTTCGAGGTCCCGGTGGTCGGCGACCGCATCCCCGACGGCGTCGACTACCTCTACTGGGTCGGCTGCGCGGCCGCCCTCGAGGACCGCGCCCGCAAGACGGCCAGGGCGGTCGCCGGCCTGCTGCACCGGGCCGGGGTGCGCTTCGCCGTGCTCGGCCCGCGCGAGTCGTGCAGCGGCGACCCCGCGCGCCGGCTCGGCAACGAGTACCTCTACCAGCTCCAGGCGCAGCAGAACATCGAGACCCTCAACGGCGTCGGCGCCCGCAAGGTGGTCGCCTCCTGCCCCCACTGCTTCAACACCCTCGCCCGCGAGTACCCCGACCTGGGGGGCAGGTACGAGGTGATCCACCACGCCCAGCTCCTGGGCCGCCTGGTCGCCGAGGGCCGCCTGGCGCCGGAGGCGCCCGTCGAGGCGACCGTCACCTACCACGACCCCTGCTACCTCGGCCGGCACAACGACATCTACGACCCGCCACGGGCGGTGCTGGACGCCGTGCCGGGGGTCCGCTCGGTGGAGATGCACCGCTGCCGCGAGCGCGGCTTCTGCTGCGGCGCCGGCGGCGCCCGCATGTGGATGGAGGAGCGGATCGGCAAGCGCGTCAACCTGGAGCGCACCGACGAGGCCCTGGCCACCGGGGCCGACGTGGTCGGCACCGCCTGCCCCTTCTGCATGGTGATGCTCGACGACGCCATCAAGCAGCGGCAGGCCGAGGGCGCCGCGGCGGGCGTCAGGGTGCTGGACGTGGCCCAGGTCCTCGAGGAGTCGATTAAAGGAGCTCGCCGGCCGGCGGGGCCGTGACCACCTTCGGGTCGCGCCACAGGTAGACGCCGCCGACCGTCTCCGGCCGCGCGCCGAGCAGATCGGTCAGGAACCCGACCATGACCGCCCGGTTCGGCATCGGGCCGACGACCACGCTGCCGACCCGCCAGCGGACGAAGTCGCGCGCCAGCGCCCGCCGCCAGTGCTTGGTCAGCGGCGGCGGCGGGCGGCCGGCGTAGATCCTGCTGAAGACCTGCGACCCGGAGCTGGGGTTGGTGTCGAACCGGGGCCGGCCGTCCGGCTGCGGGCCGATGAAGTAGCCGCCGGGCATCCGGAACCACAGGTCGGACTCGGCCTGCCAGGTCATCGGCAGGGCGATGCGCCGGTAGGGGAACGGCAGCACCAGCGTCACCCCGTCGCGGGGCAGCTCGCGCACGCTCGCGCTGGTGAAGAACGGCGGGGTGGCGACCTTCTCCGCCTCCAGCGACCAGGCCGGCCACAGCGAAGCGAGCACGGTCAGTCCCACGGCGGCGGCGGCCACGCGCCGCCAGCCCCCCTGGCGCCAGACGCCGTGCAGGAACAATGCCAGCAGCAGCCCGGCGAACAGGGCGGTGAGCTGGGCGAGACGGCTCGGGATGAGGCTGTCGAGCAGGGGCAGCCGCTCCAGGGACGCCATCGGCAGCCAGATGCCGGTGTCGCGGCCGCCGACCAGCAGGCTCGGCCCGAGCGACAGCACCGCCGCCACCAGCAGCAGCGCGAGCGTCACCCGCACCACCGCGTTGCGCCACCAGCGCACCCCGATGACGACCAGCACCAGCAGCAGCGGCACGCCCAGGTAGGCCGAGTTGCCGCCGGCGAACTCCGCCACCCGCGCGGCGGTGCCGTCGGTGGACAGCGCCTGGGGCTCCCCGGGGAGCACGAAGCCGTACAGATCGCCGGCGCGGTTGGTCTGCTGGATGTCGCCGTGGACCCGCTGCGGGCCGGTGAACTGGACCGACAGCGGCCAGGCGGCGACGGCGGCGAACACCACCCCGGCGGCGACGAACGCCACCAGGGTGTGGACGATCCTGCCGCGCAGCCGCCGCAGGTTGCCGAGCAGCAGCAGCAACAACAGCACGAACCCGAGCAGCCCGGTCATCGCCAGCAGCTCCTCGCCGGTCAGGAGCTGGCAGCCGGCGAGCAGGCCGAGGGCGGCGCCGGCCAGCCACGGCGGGCGGCGCTGGCGGACGAGGATCTCGTGCAGCAGGAGCAGCATCAGCGGGACCAGGAACGCCAGCGACATGTGCAGGTGGTGCGACTGGACCCGGACGGCCGGCGAGAAGCCGTAGACCAGCCCGCCGGCGGCCGCCGCCAGGTGTCCCGGCACGAAGCGGCGGATCGCCAGATAGGCGCACCAGGCGGACAGGCCGTAGGCGAGCACCAGCAGCACGTTGAAGGTGAGCACCGGACCGAACTTCGTGGTGAGCGGTGCCAGCACCAGCCCGGGCAGCACCAGCGACGTGTTCCACATGAGGTTCACGCCGTCGGGGTAGTTCAGGTGGTGGGCGACCAGCAGGTCGTGCCCGTGCTCGAGCGCGAACGGCGTCCAGCGCAGGAACCAGATGAAGATGGCCGGGTCGCCGTTGCCGCCCGCAAGGGTGGTGGTGGTGGGCGACGACCAGGCCGGCGCGAACAGCCACAAGGCCAGGCCGAGGAAGGCCACCAGCAACAGCGGCTGCACGGGCACCCGCCAGCGGCCGGGCAGCCAGCGGCGGCCGGGCGTGCCGGGGTCTGGACGATCCTCGGCCGGCACGGGGCGCTCGGCCGGGACCGGCTCCTCCTTGGTCACCGCGGTGGTGGCTGGCGCCTCGACGGCGCATCCCTCCTGGCTCTACGGACAAAGGGCTTCAATGTAACCACGGGCGCCGGGCCCGGATGGTTCAGGGCGCGCGGAAGTTCTCCCAGTACCGCGAGGGCGTCGGCCCCTGCTGTCCCTGGTACTTGGACCGCGACCCGCGCGAGCCGTACGGCCGCTCCGCGGGGGTGGTGAGCTGGAAGACCGCGATCTGGCCGATCCGCATGCCCGGGTAGAGGGTGATCGGCAGGTTGGCCACGTTGGAGAGCTCCAGGGTGACGTGACCGTGGAAGCCGGGGTCGAGGAACCCGGCCGTCGAGTGGGTCATCAGCCCCAGTCGGCCCAACGAGCTCTTCCCTTCGAGCCTCGCGGCCAGGTCGGGGGGGATGCCGACCCGCTCCAGGGTGGAGCCGAGCACGAACTCGCCCGGGTGCAGGATGAAGGCGTCGTCGGGCTTGACCTCGACCAGCTCGGTGAGGTCGTCCATCGGCTGCTTGACGTCGATGTAGGGATGGCGAGCGGTGTAGAAGGTGCGGAAGCGCCGGTCCAGACGGACGTCGATGCTGGACGGCTGGATGGCGTCGTCGTCCAGCGGCTCGACGACCAGCCGGCCGGCGTCGATCGCCTCCCGCAGGCTACGGTCGGAGAGGATCACCTCGAAGGCTCCCGTGGCGAGGGTGCTGCTCGGCGCATTCTGCCACGGCTTCGTTGCCCCAGCTCAGGGGGGCCGGCTAGAATCCTGCCTCCTGCGGGCGTAGTTCAATGGCAGAACTCGAGCTTCCCAAGCTCGCGGTGAGGGTTCGATTCCCTTCGCCCGCTCCACCCCGAAGCGCACGTCACGAGCCCGGGAGCCCATGACCCGCCTGGACGAGCAAGGTCGCCCGGAACCTCCCCTCGCGGCCGGCGAGACCGCCACCCTCCTGGGCTTCCTGGAGTACCAGCGTGCGACCCTGGCGTGGAAAAGCTCGGGACTGGACGCGGCCGGCCTGGGGGCGACGGTCGCCGCCTCGTCGATGACCCTGGGCGGGATGCTCAAGCACCTGGCCTACGTCGAGGACCTGTGGTGCTCCCGGTGGCTGCACGGGCGAGACCCGGAGCCCCCGTGGGACACGGTGGACTGGAAGGCCGACCCAGACTGGGACTGGCAATCGGCCGCCGAGGACACCCCCGAGCAGCTCCATACGCTCTGGCGGGACACCGTCGCCCGCTCCCGCTCCCTGGTCACGGAGGCGCTGGCCGACGGCGGCCTGGAGCGGCTGGCCCGGCGCACCTGGCCCGACGGTCGGGCACCCAGCCTGCGATGGATCCTGGTCCACCTGGTCGAGGAGTACGCGCGGCACAACGGCCATGCCGACCTCCTCCGGGAGTCGGTGGACGGGCTCACCGGGGAGTAGCCGCCGGGCGGTCAGACCTTCTTCCTGATCTCCTGCACCATGTCCTCGATGTTCCGGACCCGTTCGAAGAGCTTGTTGAAGGCCTCCTCGGCCGAGGTCGTCCCCGGGACGTTGATCGCGGCCTCGATGTTCTTGATCCGCTGGAACATCAGGTTCACGGTCTGCTCGGGGCTGGACGTGCCCGGGACGGTCAGCCCGTCGAAGACCGCCTTGAGCTGCCGCGCCTGCTCCTCGGTCATGTCGTCCTCCTGGTCCGGGACCCGATACCCCAAGAAGTGGAGATGCTGGTTGCTGATCGTGACCGCGTCGCTCTGGTTGCCCCCGAGGACCCTGATCGACGTCTGGGCCGAGCCGGAGAGATAGAACCCCACGTGCCCCGCGTGCGCTCCCGCCTCTGGCCGTTCGAACACCACGATGCAGCCTCTGGTGGGCTCCTTCGTCTCCCGGCCCCACGTGAGCCACGATTTCGCCAGCCGGTTGTTGGTCCCCTTGAGCCCGTGCTGCTCGACGCAGAAGTTCACGAACGCCGAGCACCAGGGGACCTCGTCCGCCACCGGCCCCGGCGGCCCCTGGACGGTGGACTGCAGGAACCGTTCGATGTCGGGGTTCGACTTGCGGCCCGCGATCTCTCGCTCGCCCAGTTCCTGGAAGGCGGTTCTCAACCAGGGCGGATCGTCCGGCTGCACGCTGTCAGGATTCGCCATCCTCGACACCCCCCTCGGCCGTCCGCAGGACACTCATGATGCGCCTGTCCGAAACGTCATGACAAGAGCGACTACGTCGTTCGAGGAGGGACATGCCGTGTTCATCAAGAACCTGACATTCGACTGCGTGGACGCCCTGCGGGTGGCGCGGTTCTGGGCCGCCGCGCTGAGCTCCGACGTCGACGAGGAGTCCACGGCAGACCGCGCCTACGTCGAGGCGCCGGGGTGGGGCGGGCCGAACATCTGGTTCCGAGGAGGCCGCGATCCCAAGGCGGCACCCAACCGGGTGCACCTCGACCTGCGGGCGCTCACGAGCATGGACGCGGAGGTCGAGCGCCTCGTGGGGCTCGGGGCTCAGGTGGTCGAGCGCTACGACGACATCACCGTCATGCGGGACCCCGAGGGCAACGAGTTCTGCGTCGAGCCCGGGCCGGAGGACAGCCACGAGGCCTCGGGCCGCTGAGGGTTCGGTCAGCGAGGCCGCTCGCGACGGGCTGGTCGCGTCGCCGACCGCTCCTCGGTCCAGCGGTGCCGGTCGTCGTCGTCCTCGTCCTTCCAGCGCCAGCGGCGGTCGCCACACGGGGGTTGTTGGCGGTGATGGCGTGGGTGGGCGACCCAGCGCCGCCTCGGCCACTGCGGGCGCGGCTGCGGGTCGGGCGGCAGCGGCGGTGGCGGCGGGAGCGGCGGCGGACGGAAGACCGGCTTGCGGACCACGATCCTCTTCACCACCTGGATGTGCGCGACCACGACCAGCCCGCCGTCGTCGTCCTCCCGGTCGGTGGTCGGTGGGGCGGCGGCCGGCTCCCGCCGGCGCGGCGGCGGTGGGTCGGCGGGCGGCGGGCGGCGGGCTGGCGGGCGGCCGGTCCGCGCGTCCCGTGGCAGCTCGGCCTGGATCGTCCCGACCGACCCGAGGTCGAGGACCAGCGGGTCCAGGCGGCGCCTGGCGGGCCGGTCGACCGCCTCGACCAGCAGCTCGCTGCTGGCGACCATCGCCCCCATGGACGTCACCGCCAGCGACGCCACCGCCAGGGCGATCACGACCGATGCACTGCGGCGCGACGACACGCGAGGCGATCCCCTACGACTGGTGGGCGGGCGGCGGATCCGGGCCGTTCGGGCTGTTCGCTACGAGCCTACCCTATGCGGGACGCAGTCGCTTCGCCGCCCGCAGCAGCAAGAGGACCAGGCCGGCCAGTGCCACCAGGGGGGTGAGCCAGACCAGCGCCACCAGCGCGGCCGCCGCCATCACCCCGAGGCCGGAGACCGCCGTGGCCCATGCCCGCTCCAGCCGGCTGCGCGGCTGCGCGACGCCACCGGCGCCCGGCTCGCTCAGGTTGAGCACGATGGTGGAGAACGACGACTGGTCCTCCAGGTGATTGACCTGGCCCTGGAGCCGCTCGATGTTCGACTGCACCTGCTGGAGCTGGTTCTGGACGGCGATGACGTCGCCGATCGACCTGGCCCGGCCGAGCAAGCGTAGATACACACGCTCCTGGGCCCGCCAGGCGGTGAGCTGGCCGCGCAGGTCGACGTACTGGTTGGTGACGTCCTCGGTGCCGGACTGCTCGCCCCGATAGGTGCCGAGTCCCTTCAGCTCCCGCAGGATCGCCTCGAAGGCGTCGACCGGCACCCGGAAGGTGACCTCGCCCGTGGCCGGGCCCTCGCCGGGCACGGAGGTCGACGAGCCGACGTAGGTGCCGTCGGCTCGGGTGACGACGTCGGTGGCGCGGTCGATCGTCTCGTCGAGGGTGCCCTTGCCGACCTCCAGGTCCACCCTGGCCGTGCGGACGATCCGGTTGCCGAGGTCGACCAGGCGCACCTCGGCCGCGGCCGCCGAGCCCTTGCCCGCGGGGGCTCCGGCGTCCTTCGTCGCGGCCGCGGCGCGGTCCTGCGCGACCTGGGGCTCTGCCTGGCTCCCGCCGCCGGCGCCATCGCCCGCGCGCGAGCACCCCGCGACCGCCGCGGCCAGCGCCAGGCCGACCGCCATCCAGCGAAGCTTCATGGTGACCCCTTCCGTGTCCCGGTGCCTGCTGGTTGGGACGCCGCCGGGGTCGAGGCGGTTCCTTGCTCCGCCTGAGAAGTGGGTAAGAAGGGCCGTGTGGGCGGGTGCTTGCCGCGCCGGGCCACCATCTGGAAGCCTTCCAGCTCGTCTGCCCTCCCAGCTCAGGAGTCGTCGCCGTGGCCGTCGCCACCTCCCCGCCCCGGCCCGCCAGCCGCGCAGCCCCCGGCCTGCGCGGGGCGGTGCTCGCCCTGTTCGTCGCCTCCGGCGCCGCGGGCCTGATCTACCAGGTGGTGTGGTCGCGCGAGCTGGTGCTGGTGTTCGGGAACACGACCCAGGCGGTGGCGACCATCGTGACCGCGTTCATGGCCGGCCTGGGCTTCGGCAGCCTCGTGGGCGGCCGGCTGGCCGACACCAGCGCCAGGCCGCTGCGCCTCTACGGCGCGGTCGAGCTGGCGGTCGCCGTCCTGGCCGGCCTGCTGCCGTTCGCGTTCGAGGGGCTGGCCGGGCTGTACCGGGGGCTGTGGCCGAGCCTGGTCGAGCACCCGGTCCAGCTCACCGCCGTGCGCTGCTCGCTGGCCCTGGCCGCGGTCGCGCCGGCCACCTTCCTCATGGGCATGACCCTGCCGCTGCTGACCCGCCATCTGGTCCGCACCCTCGACGAGGCCGGCGCCCGGCTCGGCGAGCTGTACGCGGCCAACACCGCCGGCGCGATGGCCGGCACCCTGCTCGGTGGCTTCGTCCTCATCGAGCTCCTCGGCCTGCGGCTGACGAGCTACGTGGCCGTCGCCCTGAACCTGCTGGCCGGCGTGGGCGCCCGGCTGCTGTCGCGACGGTTCGAGACCGGCCAGCCCGGCGGCGCGTCGCCGGCGGGCCCGTCCGGCCGCCCGCCGAGACCACAGGTGCCGCGCTCGTTCCTGCCCAGGCGGCGGGTCGTGCTCGCCGCGACCTTCGTGTCCGGGCTGGTGGCGCTCGCGCTCGAGGTCCTCTGGACCCGCATGCTGGCCGAGGGCACCGGCTCCAGCATCTACATCTTCACCACCATCCTGGCGATCTTCCTGCTCGGCATCGCGTTGGGCAGCGCGCTGTACCGGCGCTTTTCCAGGCCGCGGGGCGAGCGACTCGGCGCGCTCGGCGTCTGCCTCGCCGGCGTCGGCGTCCTCGCCCAGGCGACGGTCGTGCTCGGCAGCGGGGTGGTCGGCCAGGTGCCGTTCTTCGTCCGCACGGTGGTGGTGCTGCTGCCGGCCACGGTGCTGATGGGCTACGCCTTCCCGCTCGCCGGGCGGCTGGCGACGCCGTCGGCCGCGGCCGCCGGGGGCAGCGTCGGCCTGCTGTACGCGGCCAACACCGCCGGGTCGATCCTCGGCTCGTTCGGGGCGGCGTTCGTGCTCGCCGGGACGCTCGGCACCAACGGCTCGGTGCTGCTCCTCGGCGGCCTGAACCTGCTGGTCGGGGCGGGCCTGATCGTGGCGGAGCCGGTCGGGCGGGTACGGGTCGCCAGATTGGCCGGCGTCGGCATGGCCGGCCTCGCGCTGGTCGGGCTGGCCGCCTCGTCCCTCGACCTGCCCGTCACCCGGACCAGGACCGAGAACACCCTCCGCCGGACCGGGCTGCCCGTGACCCACGGCGAGGACGAGCTGGCCACCGTCGACACGGTCGGCGGGCCGGCGGCGGGCCGGCGGCTGCTGGTCGGCGGGGTGGGGATGACCTCGCTGACGGTCGACACCAAGCTGATGGGCTACCTGTCCAAGGCGTACCGGCCGCAGGCACGCGACTTCCTGGTCATCGCGTTCGGCATGGGCAGCACCTACCGGTCGGGGTTGCAGCTCGGGATGCGCACCGACGCGGTCGAGCTGTCCCCCACCGTGCCCAGCCGCATGCCGGTGTTCTTCCCGGACGCCGAGCGCTTCCTCGACCACCCCGACGGTCGGGTGATCGTCAGCGACGGCCGCAACTACGTCCGGCTGTCGCGCGACCGCTACGACCTGATCGCGGTCGACCCGGCCCCACCGATCGAGAGCGCAGGCTCGGTGGTCCTGTACACCCACGAGTTCCTCACCGAGGGCAAGGCCCGGCTCCGCGACGGCGGGGTGTTCATGCTGTGGATGCCGTACGCGCTGCCGATGGACGACTTCAAGGAGCACGTCCGGACCTTCGCGGGCGTCTTCGGCCACGTGCGCCTGCTGCTCTCGCCGGGCCGGCACGGGGTGTTCATGTTCGGCTCGGATGCGCCCCTCCGGCTCGAGGAGCCGGCGATCCGCCAGGTCCTCGGCTCGGAGGCCGCCGTTCGCGACCTGAACGACGTGCCCGACCACCAGCCCACCGACGCCGACGGCTGGGTCATGGCCATCCGGCGGGCGGAATGGCTGGCCGACGAGCAGGTCCGCGCGTTCGCCGGGCCGGGCCCCCAGATCACCGACGACCGGCCGCGTTCGGAGTACTTCCTGTGGCGCCGGGCGTTCATGGACGAGCCTGCCTACGTCGACGAGTACAGCCTGCGGGCGGCGGCTCGGCGAGGGCGGCCGTGATAGCGTCCGAGCCGACCGTGGAACCGACCGAGGGGGAGCGTCGTGGCCAACTACGTGCTGGTCTACAAGGGCGGCAGCATAGCGGAGACCGAGGCCGAGCAGCAGGCGGTGCTGGCGGCCTGGGGCCGCTGGTACGGCGAGCTCGGTCAGGCGGTCGTCGACGGCGGCAACCCGTTCGGGCCCTCGGCGTCGGTGGCCGCCGACGGGACGGTCAGCGACAGCGGCGCGTCGGGCCTGACCGGGTACACGATCCTGCAGGCCGACGGCCTCGCCGCGGCCACCGAGCTGGCCAAGGGCTGCCCGGTCCTCTCCAGCGGCGGCAGCATCGAGGTCTACGAGACCTTCGAGGTCATGTAGCCGTCTGCGGACGCCCCGGGCGGCCGAGCAGGAGCCGCACGGCGCCGCCGACGGCGAGACCGAGGCCGGCCCCCCCGATCATGTCGAGCGGCAGGTGGGCGCCGACGTACATGCGCGCCAGGAACACGGCCGCCACGGCCGCCGTCAGCGCCCAACGCCCCCAGCGCGGCAGCCACGGCACCGCCACCAGGGCCAGCGCGGTCACCACCCCGATGTGCCCGGACACGAACCCCAGCCCATGCGCGGTGGCACCGCGGACGACCACGTCGTCGAGCACGGTGCCCGGCCTGCCCCGCAGCACGTAGTGCTTGACGACCTTGGCGAGGGCGTAGACGGCGCCGCCGGCCAGGGCGAGCCCGATGGCCAGCCTGAAGCGACGGGCGATCAGGGCGGCCAGGACCGCCGCCGGCACCACCAGGAGGTTGCCGAGCTGCATCGGCACCCACACGACCACGAAGGGGAGGCTCGGCAGGTCGTTGACGAGCCGGAAGGCGTCGGCCTCCAGGTCCGAGATGCTGTCGGCGTGGACCGGCAGCGCGCTCAGCAGCAGCAGCGCCGCGCCCAGCAGCAGCCAGACCAGGTCCGACCAGTAGCGGCCGACCGGCTCGTCCCGTGGAGGCGCGCCGGTCCCCGCCGCCGGCGCCGCGGAGGTGCGCGGCGGGCGGGCGGTCACGGGGTCTCCACGCCAGCCGGCTCTGGCGCGGGCGCCGCGAACGACTGGCGGCGCCACCAGAGGTAGCAGACGACCCCGATGAGGATCGGCAGCGCCCACGTCAACGCCCGGAACACCAGCACCGCGGCGGTCACCTGCTCCCGAGGCCCACCCGCGGCGACCAGCCCCCCGATCAGCACCGCCTCGACCACCCCGGCACCACCGGGCGTGAGCGGGATCGCGGTCGCCAGCCGCGCGAACGCGAACACCGCCAGCACCTCCGCCCACCCCACCTCGGCGTTGCTGACCCCGACTTGTCTGAGAGTGACCAGCAGCACCAGGTACAACGACAGGTGACTGACCAGCGTCGCCGCGGTGATCGGCCCCCAACCGTGCTCCAGCAGGTCCAGGGTGCGGGTGCGGAACTTCACCGTCGCCAGCTCCCACCCGTGCACGGGCGGGCGCCGCACCAGCCGTAGCAGCCGCGAGGCGACCCGGCCGGCCAGCACCCCGAACCGGCGTGCCCCCTCCTCGCTGCGCAGCATCAGCGCGAACACGATGATCGCGCCCACCAGCCCCGCGATCCCCAGCAGCGCCGCGGTGACCCGTGCCCCCGACGCGCCCCCCTGCAACGCGACCAGCGCCAGGGCGAGCACCGGCAGGCCGAGCTTGGCGAACGCGTTCCAGACCCCCGACACCAGCACCGCCACCGAGATCTTGGACCGCGAGTAGCCCCACCCCCCGAGCATCACGTAGGTCATGCCGATCCCGATCGCCGAGCCGCCGGGGACGGTGTTGGTCACCGCGGTGGTGGACTGGGTCATCACCATCGCCCGCCAGAACCCGAGCCCCGGGGTGACCGACATCCACACGAAGGCGTAGGTCGCCAGGTTCCAGACGGCGATCACCGCCAGGATCAGGTCCTCCCGCCAGGTCATCGCCCGGATCTCGGCCCATACCAGGCTGAGGTCGATACCGGTCAGCAGGTAGTAGAAGATGCCGACCACCAGCACCAGCGAGAACCCGACCTTGAGGGCCATCCACAGCGGCGACGAGCGCTTGGCCGCCTTCCCCTCCTGCTCGGCCATCGCCACACCTCCCCTTCCCCCCGCCAGTCCAACAGCTACAGCCTGAGCCGGGCTGGTGGTGCTTGCAAGGACGAATACCCGCGCGAGCAATGACGGTACCGTGGAGCGCCGATCGGCGAACGGGGGTGAGCGCGATGGAACGGGTCCTGGCGTGGAAGGGACCGGACCCGGTGCGGGTGGACGCGGCGCACGTGACGCTCCGGCCCGACAGCCTGACCGCCCGCGGGACCAGCGCCGTGGCGGACTACGCCGCCGACTGGGTGCTCGACACCGGTGCGGCCTGGGTCACCCGGCGCCTCTCGGTCCGCGCGCGCGGCGACGGCTTCGTCCGCTCGCTCGAGCTCCGCCGCGACGCCGGCGGCACCTGGTCGGCGGTGCGCAGCCACGACGGCCAGCCGGCCGCCAGCCTCGACGTCGCGGGGCTCGACGGCGCCCTCGACTGCGACCTCGGGCTGTGCCCGTTCACCAACACGATGCCGGTGCTGCGCCACGACCTGGTCGCTCGCGCGCGGCGCGGCGCGGCCCACGGCGTCGAGCTGGTCATGGCGTGGGTCGCCGTGCCCGATCTCACCCTCCAGGTGTCGCCGCAGCGCTACACCTCGCTCGGTCCGGCGCCCGACGGCGGGGCGATGATCGGCTTCGCCAGCGGCGACTTCGAGGCCACCATCGAGTTCGACCGGGACGGCCTGGTCCGCGACTACCCCGGGCTCGCGAGCCGCCTGCCGGCGTGAACTGGCCGCGCCGCCGCGAGAATGTCGATCCCCGGTCTCCGGCTCCGACGTCCCCACCGGAGGCACCCGCGCCGAAAGGAAGCATGTGAGCCGCCTGGACAGCATCCGGGTCGTCGGAGCCCGAGAGAACAACCTCAAGGACGTCTCGCTGGACATCCCGAAGAACCGGATCACCGTGTTCGTCGGCGTGTCCGGCTCCGGGAAGTCGTCCATCGTCTTCGACACCGTCGCCGTGGAGGCCCAGCGCCAGCTCAACGCCACCTTTCCCTGGTTCATTCGCAACCAGTTGCCGAAGTACGAGCGGCCGCACGTGGACGCCGTCGAGAACCTGACGACCCCGGTCGTCGTCGACCAGCGGCCGCTGGGCGGCAACGCCCGCTCGACCGTCGGGACGGTCACCGACGTCGCTTCGATGCTCCGTGTGCTGTTCGCGCGCTATGGACGACCGAGCGCGGGGCAGCCGTCGCTGTACTCCTTCAACGACCCGAAGGGGATGTGCACCGAGTGCGAAGGGCTCGGCCGGACGCTCCGCCCCGATCTCGACCTGATGCTCGACAGGACGAAGTCGCTGGACGAGGGCGCGATCCTGCTGCCCGGGTATCCGGTCGGCAGTCCGGGCTGGCAGGTCTACGCGAGGTACGAGCGGCTCGACCCGGCAAAGCGGTTGAACGAGTACACCGCGGAGGAGCTGCACACGCTGCTGCACGGCAGCGGTGGGACCGTGGAGCTCACCTTCAACAACGGCAAGACGCAGCGGTTGAAGTACGAGGGTCTGGTCGACAGCTTCACCCGGCGGCACCTCAAGCGCGACGTCGGCGCCCTGAGCGAGAAGACCCGCGCGGCCGGGGAACGGTTCATCTCCGAAGGCCCCTGCCCCGCATGCGACGGCGCTCGGCTGAACCCGGCGGCGCTCGCAACGCGGATCGACGGCAGGAACATCGCCGACTGGTGCAGGCCGCAGATCAGCGACCTGACCGACCTGCTCGCCACGATCGAGGATCGAGCGCCGGCGGCCATGGTCGGGGCGATCCGAGCCGCGCTCGAGCGGATCTCGGCGATCGGGCTCGGGTACCTCAGCCTCGACCGTGCCACCTCGACCCTGTCCGGCGGCGAAGGCCAGCGCCTGAAGCTGGTCAAGCACCTGGGCAGCGATCTGACGGGGATGACCTACATCTTCGACGAACCCAGCGTCGGCCTGCACCCGCGGGATGTCGGGCGGCTCAACGACCTCCTCCGCGCGCTCCGGGACAAGGGCAACACCGTGCTCGTGGTCGAGCACGACCCGGACGTCATCGAGATCGCCGACCACGTCGTCGAGGTCGGCCCGCGGGCGGGCGTCCATGGCGGCGAGGTCGTCTTCGAAGGCACGTTCCAACAGCTCTGCGGGGCCGGGACGATCACCGGGTTCGGCCTGCACCGCGCCGGCGAGGTGAAGCAGGCATGCCGAGCGCCGAACGGCAAGCTGCTGATCAGGAACGTCACCCTGCACAACCTCGAGGACGTCTCGGTCGACATCCCCGCCGGCGTGCTCACCGTGGTCACCGGCGTGGCCGGCTCCGGCAAGAGCTCGCTGATCTCGGAGGCGTTCCGGGGCGCTCATCCCGACGCGATCTTCGTGGACCAGTCGCCGATCCCGACGTCGTCTCGCTCCACCCCGGCGACCTACCTGGGCCTCATGGACCCAGTCCGGAAGCTGTTCGCCAAGGCCAACGGTGTCGACGCGGGCCTGTTCAGCTTCAACTCGAAGGGGGCCTGCGAGGAATGCCAAGGTCGCGGGGTGCTGATCACCGAGATCGCGTACATGGACCCCGTCACCACGCATTGTGAGAGCTGCGACGGCCGTCGCTTCAAGGAATCGGTGCTCGCGCACCAGCTCCGCGGAAGATCGGTCGCCGACGTGCTGGAGATGTCCGCGGAGGAGGCGGCGGGGTTCTTCTCCGAGCGGGCCGTGCGGACCATGCTGGGCGTCCTGCTCGACACCGGGTTGGGGTACCTGGGGCTGGGGCAGTCCCTGAGCACCTTGTCCGGCGGCGAGCGGCAACGCATCAAGCTCGCCGGCCAGCTCGCCGGGACCGGCAACCTCTACATCCTCGACGAGCCGACCACCGGGCTGCACATGTCGGACATCGAAATGTTGCTGGACCTGCTGAACGGCATCGTCGATCGAGGCAACACCGTCGTGGTCATCGAGCACAATCTCGGGGTGATCGAGCAGGCGGACTGGATCATCGACCTGGGCCCGGACGGCGGCAAGGACGGAGGTGAGATCGTGTTCACCGGGACGCCGGCGGCGCTGCTCGCCGCCGAGAGCTCGCTCACGGGCGAGTACCTGCGGCGTCGCCACATCCGCGACCTGACCTAGCGCGTCAAGGAGAGGAGCAGCATGTTCGAGCACAGCAAGGCATTCAGCGGGTTCTCCGTGGACGACATCCCCAAGGCGAGGCAGTTCTACGGCGAGACGCTCGGTCTTCGGGTGTCCGAGGAGAACGGGCTGCTCACGCTGCACATCGCCGGCGACCGGAACACGCTGGTCTATCCCAAGGAGGACCACACGCCGGCGACGTTCACGATCCTCAACTTCCCGGTCGACGACGTCGACAAGGCCGTCGACGAGCTCACCGCGCGGGGCGTGCGCTTCGAGCGGTACGAGGGCTCCGACCAGGACGAGAAGGGCGTGTTCCGAGGCGGAGGCCCCCTCATCGCCTGGTTCAAGGACCCCGCCGGCAACATCCTCTCGGTCATCCAGCAGGACTGAGCCCCGCCTTGCAGATCGCTTGCAGGGCGGCCGTTCTCGGTCATGGGCTTCACGAGCCAACCTGAGCACGTGCCCTCGGCGTTCTCGATGGGATCAGATGACCAGCACGGCCTTGCCCGTCACCTGACGGCCCCGGAGGTGGACGGGATCGCCGCCTCGGTCCTGATCGCCGGAGACGACCCGGAGGCCAAGCAGATCGTGTTCGCGCTGGCCGGGGACATGGGGTTCCATCCCGTCGACATCGGGCCCCTGAAGGCCACCCGCGAGCTCGAGCGGTTGGTGGGCGTGATGCTGTTCGTGCGGCTCGGTCCGCTGCGGGTCCTGTCGCGGAGCTGAGCGAATCCCGTTCGCGGAGCCGGGATGATCGAACGCCGATCCACCCCGGGCGACTGCCTACCGTGCCTCGGTGCCTGCTGGAAGCGGCTCGTCCGGCGCGGTGTTCAAGAAGGGTCGGACCCTACAGCTCTGTAGGTTCCAG
>Ga0307278_10000081_pt1 | contig 45370 bp, 48 predicted proteins | sample ER_DNA_117_FD_194482 | JGI IMG/M metagenome (GOLD analysis project Ga0307278, IMG submission 194482) | Bulk soil microbial communities from the East River watershed near Crested Butte, Colorado, United States - ER_DNA_117 | ecosystem: Environmental > Terrestrial > Soil > Floodplain | place... | reverse complement strand
GGATCCGGACCGAGCTCTCGCAACGAATGTCCGAGCACGAGGGACCCGTCCGGCAGAGCGATCACGTCCAGTTCAACCATGTCCATTCGCGCGGCCAGCGCAGCCTCGATCGACGCGATCGTGTTCGGCGGCGCAAGCGCCGCAGCTCCGCGGTGCCCGACGCGAAGCAGAGGCCCGCCCCGCCGGAGGAGATTCACGGCGCCGTCGGCAGCGGGTAGTCCTCGAAGCGGCCGCCGCGGGCGGCGAACTCGAGGATCATGCGGTCCGTGATCCACTCGACGGGCGCGTGGTCGTCTGTCCACGGGTCTGCGGCCGGAGAAGCCGTGCGCATGTCTCGCGCAAGCAGCCGGGTCAGGGGCAGCAGGCGGGCGGGCGCGTGGCCGAGGCGCCGCACGAGGACCGGACGCGGCGCCGCGCGGTCGAGACCGATCACGAACTGGTTGAAGCGGAGCGCCTGCCAGGTGAGCGCGAGCGGGAACTCGGCGGCGAGCGTCCCCGAGACGCCGTCGGCCAGTCTGTGGTCGCCCGGGACCGCTCCGACGTTGAGCACGATCGCACCGCCGTCGGCGAGGCGGGAACGCGCGAGCCGGAAGAACTCGCGGGTCGCGAGGTAGAACGGCACGTACGGCGGGCGGTAGGCGTCGACGACGATCAGGTCGTAGCGGTCCCGCGTGCGCCGGAGGAACGGCCGGGCATCCGCGGTGATCACGCGCAGGCGCGGGTTGTCGCCGAGGCCGAAGTAGCGGCGGCCGACCGCTGTCACCGCCGGGTCGAGCTCGACTCCGTCCACGCGTGCCTGCGGGTAGAAGACGCCGAGCGCGCGCGCCGTCGTCCCCCCCGCGTTGCCAAGGATGGCAACCCGGCGCAGAGGTCTGCCCAGGAGAGCCGGTACCGCCAGATAGGTGTCCCATTCGCCCCCGGTGAGGGCCGAGTCCGGCCGCCACATCGAATGCACCGCAAGCCCTTCGTTCAGGTACAGGCGCCGAGCGCCGTGCCGTTCGGTCACGTGGATGAACTGGTAGCGCGACTCCTGCTCGTAGATCAGCCCCGGCTCGGCGCGGACCGCACCGGGCGGCACGGCGAGCAGGGCGCCGAGGGCAGCGGCGACGACGAGCCAGCGGCGTCCGAGCAGGCCCGCCCCCGAGAGCGCGACGAGCGCGGCGGCCCCGAGCAGCGTCCGCTGCGTACCGATCGTGGGGATCGCGATCAAAGCGGAGACGAACGTTCCCAGCAGGCTGCCCACGGTCGAGAGCGCGTACAGCCGCCCGGCCACGGTTCCCGCTTCCCGAACGTCGTCGATCGCCAGCCGTACGGCGAAGGGAGCGACCATGCCCAGCAGGATCACGGGCGGCGCGAAGAGCGCGAGCACGGCGAAGAACGACCCGATCGCCGCGCCGGCCGAGATTTGGTCGAGGCCCTTCACGGACACGTCGAGAAAGGGCCCTGCGGCGAACGGCACGGCCGCGATCAGCACCGCTGCGGCAACCACGATCCCACCGAGGAGGCGCGGGCTCGGCCGCCGGTCGACGAGTCGCCCGCCCAGCCAGTAACCGAGCGAGAGCGAGGCGAGCACGAGGCCGATCACGTTCGCCCAGACGATCGTCGAGCTGCCGTAGTACGGCGCGAGGAGCCTCGCGGCCCCGATCTCGGTCGCAAGCGACCCCGCGCCGGCGAAGAAGACGAGTGCGTTCAAGCTCAGGCCGAGGGACCGACTCTCTGACGCTTCCGCGGCGCTCGCCTTGACCCGGATCGCCTCAGCCACGTCTGATGACGACGACTGCGTAGTCGTCCTCGGGCTCCCCCGCGAAGGCCCGGCAATCGGCAACGACGTGCTCGACGAGAGCCTGAGCAGAAAGGTCGCTGCCCGCAGCGAGTGCCGCGTCGAGGCGATCCTCCCCGTACTGATCGCCGTCCCGCCGCACCTCCACCAGCCCGTCCGTGTAGAGGCACAGCGCCGAGCCCTGGGGAAGAGTGGTGCGAAGCTCCTCGTAGCGCTGGCCCCCCTCGATGCCGAGCGCGAGACCGCGTGGTGCGAGCGCGGAGACCGATCCGTCTGGTGCGAGCACACGGGAGGGCGGATGGCCGGCGCTCGCCGCCTGAACCTCCCCGCTCGCCGGGTCGACGGTGAGGCAGGCCATCGTCACGAAGCTTCCTCCGGAAAGCTCCCCGAGGGCGACCTCGTTGACCTGTGCCAGCAGCTCTCCTGGATCCGGGTACTGGCGGACGAGCGCGCGGAACGCGAACTTCGCCAGGGCCATGTCGGCCGAGGCCTCGATCCCGTGACCGCTGACGTCACCGAGCACCACCGCAAGCCGCCCATCCGGCAGGGCCAGGAAGTCGTAGACGTCGCCACCCACGTCCACCCGCGCCGAGGACTCGTAGATCGCGGCCACATCGAGGCCTTCGACCTCCGGCAGGCCGCGAGGGAGCAGGGAGCGCTGCATCGTGTCGGCGAAGGCCTTCTGCTGCTGGTAGAGGCGCGCGTTGTCGATGGCGAGCGCCGCCTGACCGGCGACGAAGAGGGCCGTCTCGACGGCCTCATCGCCGATGCGCCGCTCGGGGTCGAGCGAGATCACGGTGAGGGTCGCCAGCAGCTCGGCCGGCGTGGCGATCGGGACGACGATCGCGCTCGCACCCTGCTCGAGAAACGGCACGAGCAGCTCGTACGACGCACCGAGCCGACGCGCGCTGCCCGCGTCGAGCGCGAGCGGCTTGCCCATCCGGAACAGCCGCCGGCCCGGCAGCTTCTCGACGGCCTGATCCTGCGTCACGAGCGGGAGCAGCGGCTCTGCCAGGCGTGCATCGACGATGTGATGCCCGCGCCGCACGAGCAGATCGCCCCGCTCGTCCTGCATGCGGATCACGGCGGCGTCGGCTTCGAGCAGCTCGGCCGCGGCCCGCGCCACTGCTTCCAGGGTCTCGTCGAGCGAGAGGCTCTGCGTGAACGAGCGGGAGATCTCGTACAGCGCACGAAGACGCTTCGCCGATTGCCGCTCGGCGGCGAGCGCTTCCTCCCGTTCCGAGGCAAGCCGCTCGGTTCGTTCGTGCAACTGCGCGTTCTGCACGGCGACGGAGAGCTGGCTCGCCAGGGCGGTGAGCAACGACGATTCGTTCGGGTCGACGTCACGGCCCCGCGGGAGATAGGCCGCGAGCAGCCCGATCAGCTCGCCCCGGGCGACGAGTGGCACGGCCAGCACCGCGTCGATCTCCGCCTCCTGCACCGCCTCCCGGACCGAGGCGAGCCGAAGATCGGCCTGCGCATCCGGCACGTACAGCATCCCCTGCGCGCGCAGCGGGCCGAAAGCGAGGACGAGCAGCTGCTCGGCGACGGCGAGCTCGGCGGCACCCACGCCGCGGCCGGCCTCGGGATGCAGCCGCGGCCCTTCACGCAGATACACGGCCACGTGGTCGGTGCGCAGCAGCTCAGACACCCGCGCCACAGCAGTCTCCAGGGTGTGCGCAAGAGAGAGCTCGGCGATCGCCTGCCCGACGACACCGAGCAGCGCCTCGGCGCGCTCGAGCTCGAGCGACATAGTGTGTGCCCTCTCGGTTGTGCGCAGAGCCTGAGCGGCCCGGACGGCGAACGTGGCCAGACGATCGAGCTCGGCCTGCTCGGGCACCGTCCCCGGCGGGAAGACGAGCTGCAGCACCCCGACGGGCGGCTGGCCGAGCGTGAGGCTCGCGACCGGTCTGCCGAGCGCGCTCTCCGAGTCGAGCCGCATGGGCTCGTGCTCTGCGATTGCACGCATCGCCTGCTCGCGGGCCGCCGCAAGCAGCGCTTCTGTCGGACCGGATGAGGCGAGCAGCTCGACCGCGCCCTGTTCCCCCGGTTGCCAGAGGAGCGCCACTTCCGCACCGGCCGCGAGAGCGGCGATGCGAGCGATCTCGCTGGCCGCTCGCGCCTGGTCGAAGCCCATGGCCATCGCATCCCCGGCGAGGGCAAGCGCTCGGGCGAGCTGCGTCCCCTCCCGCCGCGAGCCGTTGGTCTCCAGAAACGCGTGCAACACGAGGCCGAGCTGGGAAGCCGCAAGCCGCGCGGCAACCGCTTCGCCGGGCTGGAAGGGGCCCCGCGTACGCAGCAGCTCCAGGCTGCCGAGCGGCTTGTCGCCGGCGCGCGCGGGAACGAGCAGGACGTCGGCCGCGCGCGCGCGGCGCGCCTCCCGCCGGACCGTCGCAGGCAGACGCTCGCCGGCGAGCTCCGCATCGGGCAGCTCGGCGACCGGGAAGCGCGACCCGGCCAGCTCCGCGCAGAGCGCCTCAGACCGGGCGACGACGGTGTGAGCGACGAGCATGTCGGACTCGTCTGCGATTCTGATGACGACGGCCTCGGCCCCGGTCGCTTCGGACACGGCTCGCGCGAGCGCCTCGAGAGCCCCACCGAGGTCGTGCTCCTCCGCCGCACGGCCGCCCGCGGCCGCGAGCGCGTCGAGAAATTCCTCGGAGATGCCGCTCATTTGCTCCGAAAAGTACTCCTCATGACGCCGAGTAGGTCCTAAGGCCGGTTTAGACTCTCCGCATGGCCCAGCCGGCCCGCCGTCCAGAAGTGGTGGACGAAGCGCTCCAGCTCGATCCGGTCGCCGTCCAACGTGCGTACCAACTGCATCGAGCGAGGCGCCGCGCCCACCGTCACCGCGAGCAAGAGACGAAGCGCGCGCACCTTCGCTTCTGGCTCGTCCTCCTCGGCCTCGTCGCGCTCAGCGTCTACCTGAGCGTCATCATCTGGCACCAGATCGAGCGCACATTCGGTTTGTAGATACTTCGTCGATCGTGGAGACCTCCGAGCCCTATCCGCCCGAGCCCCCGCCGCGCCCCGGTGACCGCGAAGCGTTCCTGCCCCTGCCAGGCGGCATCTGGGCTGCGGGCGAGCGGATCGCCGCACTAGCGGGGTTCGTGCTCATGCTCTCGACGTTCATGGGCTGGTACGCGGGCACGGGAGAGGGGCCGACGATCGCCGTCATCGGCTGGCACACCGGCGCGCTCGGCAAGCTCGTCTTCCTGCTCGGGCTCGCCGTCGTCGTGCTTTTTGCGCTCCGCGAGCTCGGGATCGAGCTTCCGGCGACGGTTCCGGAGAGTCTCGTCGTGATCGTGATCGGCTCGCTGGCGACGATCCTCGTCCTGATTCGCCTGATCTCCGTGCCCGACCGCTTCTACCCGAACGACGGGCGCGGGATTGGCATCTGGATCAGCCTGCTCGCTGCCCTTGCTCTGATCGTCGGAGGGCTTCTGCGAGCAGGCGAAGAGCTGTAGCGACCAGAAGCCCGAGCACAGCTCCGCCCACCGAGTCGAGCGGGTAGTGCACCCCGTCGTAGACGCGCGAGAACGCGATCAGCGCGGCGAGCGCGAACAGCGGCACCTTCGGCAGCGGCGTCAGCCAGGCGAGCAGTGCGGCGCAGGCGAAGCTCGTCGCGGCGTGGCCCGAGGGGAAGCTCGGGTTCGCCGGGAGGTGAACGAGAGGACGGGGCTCCGGAAAGCGGAGGGGTGGGCGGTCGCGTCCGATCGCAAAGCGCAGGGCAAAGGACGTCACGTCTGCGAGGATGTCTCCGGCGAGGACGTACATGAAGATTGCGGGACGACGCCAGACGAGGACGGCGAGAGCCGCCAGCAGTAGCCAGATCAGGCCGTAGGAGCCGATGTGCGAGAGCGCGACGAAGAACTCGTCGAGCCAGTGCGTTCGATGCTCGACAATCCACCGCTCGAGCCTTGTGTCAGATTTGACTACGGCGCCGCTCGCGGTGCCGCCTCAGGACGCCGGGCCGCGGCTGCGCTTGCGCTGCCGCTAAAAGGGGGCGCGGGCTTTGTCCGCGTTCCCGCCTGCTTCGGCGGTGTCCGTCTGAAATGACCGGTCGATCCAGATGAGCTAACCAGCACGGTTCTAGGTCGGGACGAGCTGCTTCGTCGAGTCGATCAGATCCTGCGGGTTGAAGGGCTTGCCGATGAAGCCCTGGGCGCCTCTCGACGTAGCTCGCTTGAGCGCCTCGTCGTCGACCTTGCCGCTGAACATGATCACCGGGATCGTGCCTACTCCGTGCCGCTCCTGCACGCGGCGGAGCATCTCCCAGCCGTCCACCTGCGGCATCATCACGTCGAGCAAGATCAGGTCCGGGGGTTCGTCCTCGAGCGCGGCGAGGCCTTCGGTCGCATTCGAGGCCTCGCGCACCGCATAGCCCTCCATCTCGAGATTGACGCGCACGAACTCGCGGAGACGGTCGTCGTCGTCGACGATCAGGATCAGGCGGCGGCCCTCGGCTCGGCGCGGACTGAACGTGCCGCCGCGCTCGAGGAACTGATCGAGATCGCTGCGCCGGTAACGGCGGTGGCCGCCCGGCGTGTAGAAAGCCGGCAGGCGCCCGTTGTCCGACCACTTGCGGATCGTGCTCTGCGCCATGCCGAGGTACTTCGCCGCCTGGCCGAGCGTGAGCCAGTCCGGCTCGTTCGTCGGCACGGGCGTCCTCATCCTTTCCTCTCGTTCGTTGGCCATCAGGGGAATCTATCTAAACTTACTCTTTCCTGCACCTCGTCGGGGCAAACTCATGGTTCCGTCACCGTGACGGTCACGGTCTCGAGGCTCAAGGTGGCGGGGACGAGCGTGCGGATCGAGGTGTTGGTGCCGGCCGGCCGCGACGAGTCGTCGAGCGCCTGCCCGAGGGCGATCCCGACCGCGAAGACGATCAGCAGCCCCGCTGCGCGCAACGCCCAGACGCCGTAAGGGCGACGCCGCCGCGGCACTCTGCGGATCATGGCGTGTAGTCGACAGCGCCGCGGGCGTGCAGATGGAAGGCCGCGTCCTGGACGAGCGCGAGATGGTCGGCGCCGGTCGACGGGCCCAGGACCTGCGGCAGCCACCGGTCGGCTTCGCGGTAGGCGTCGGCGAGCTCGGCAAGCGTGAACGTCTGGCCGAGCCGCCGGTTGAGCTCGGTGGTGACCATGTCCACCTGCGCATAGAGCCGGGCGTAGAGCGCGCGGTCTGCTGCATAGGACTGGAGCCTGCGCCGACCCTCCTCCCACTGCTGCCGAGCATGCTCGACCATGACAGCGCTCATCGGTTCGGGATCATAGGGGCGCTTCCGGAGCATCCATGCAACAGGTTCGAGGCCAAAGCGAATCGATCTCGTCGAGGATCCGCTCACCGAGCTCGTAGCCCGGCCGCGCGAGCGCGAAGGCGGCATGCGCATGCAGGCACTTGAGTCGCTCGGGGTTGTGCGAGCCGCCGATACCGAGCTCGAGTGTCGCATCGGGCCCCGGACGGTCACCGGCGAGCTCGGCGCGGATGCGGCGCTGCTCGGCCGTCGCCCGGGCGAGGCTGGCCGCGAGTCCCGGGTCGCGCCGCGCCTCCTCGCTCCAGCGTTCCACGCCCCCGGCCGCCTCCAGCCGGGAGATCGCCGCCACGAGGTGCGGGCACGTGACGTAGTAGGTCGTGGGGAAGGGCGCGCCCCTCTCGTCGTAGGGCGTTTGCTCGGTCACCGCGGGCGCACCGAACGGGCAGCGGACGACGACACGCCGAAAGGCACGTGGTCGTCGGCCGAGCTGCCGCTCGACGAGCTCGCGGTCGTCCATCCCTCGATGTTAGTGCCCGATCAGGGCTTGTCGTGCTGTTCGTGCGCGCGTCGCCAGGCGGCGATGCCCTTGACGATGAAGAGGCGCTCGCCGGGCCTGATGTAGCCGAGGCGGCGAGCCTCGCGAGTCAGAGCCTCGGGCGTGTCGCCTTCGGCGAGCCGGCGCTGCAGGCGCAGCTTCTCCGCTCGAAGCGAATGCACCTCGTGGGTGCGTTCGGCAAGAGCGCCGCGCGCGGAGAGATAGCTACGGAGCGGCTGCGAGTAGAGGAAGGCGATGAAGGCAACGATCGCAACCGCCAGCCAGCGCAGGATGAACCGGCCACGAGGCAGCCGGTGGCGGGTACGACGCTTCGGACGACGACTGGCCATCCTCGGACGTTCGCCGCTACGCGGCATCGTCCTTTCACGGGGGAACCCCTGGTTCCCCCGTGGGCCCCCTCCTTCACGGCGGGGGCGCTCTCCGACCGTTTCAGGAGCCGCCGGAGGTGGTCTAGCTTCAAGCGCGCGTAGCTAGCCTCCCGCCGGGCGAAGCCCGGCTCCGGCGGCGACTGCTTGTGATCTCCGTGCAGCGCTCAGGCTTCGGCCCGTCAGGCCAGATCGACCTTTATCACGTTCGTCGTGCCCGGGAGGTTGACCGCGGTCCCCGCGGTGATCACGACGAGGTCGCCGGGCGAGACGAGTCCGCTCGCACGGGCTGCTTCCGTCGAGTGCGCCCAGAGGTCCTCCACGTCCTTTGCTTCCTGAATCAGCATCGGCGTCACGCCCCACTCGATCGCCATCTGCCGCAGGGCGTAATCGTGATGCGACATGCCGATGATCGGCCTGCCCGGCCGCAGTCGCGCCACCGCGGAGGCCGTTCGCCCCGTAAAGGTGGGCACGATGATCGCCGCCGCGCCAAGCGATTCCGCGAGGTCGCAGGCCGCGTTCGACATCGCCTGCCCGATAGTGGGCTCCTCGCTCGCCTCCGGCAGCTGGTGCCGGTAACCGAGGCTCGGCTCGACCGCACGCGAGATCCGGTCCATGTACGCGACCGCCTCGACCGGGAACTCGCCCTGCGCGGTCTCGCCGGAGAGCATCAGGGCTGAGCTGCCGTCGAGAATCGCGTTCGCGACGTCGCTCGCCTCGGCGCGGGTCGGCTCCAGGTGATGGCTCATCGACTCGAGCATCTGCGTCGCCGTGATCACGGGCTTGGCGTGCTCGAGCGAGGCGAGGATGACGCGCTTCTGGACGAGCGGCACGATCGCGGCGCCGATCTCCACGCCGAGATCCCCGCGCGCGACCATCACGGCGTCGGTCTCGACGAGGATCGCGTCGAGCGCGTCGACCGCCTCGGACTTCTCGATCTTCGCGATCACGTGCGCATGCGAGCCCGCGGCCTCGATCAGCTCCTTCAGGTCGCGCACGTCGGCTGCGGAGCGCACGAAGGAGAGCGCGACGAAGTCGACGCCCAGGTCGAGGGCGAAGTCGAGGTCGTCCATGTCCTTTCGCGTCAGCGCCGGGATCGGCACGGGCACTCCGGGCACGTTGACCCCCTTGTTCGCGGAGACGAGGCCGCCGGCGATCACGGTGCAGAGGGCCCGCCCCCGCTCCACGCGCAGGACTCGCAGCCGAACGAGGCCGTCGTCGATCAGGATGTCGTGCCCCTGCTGGAGCACTTCTCCGACCGCAGTCGGGCTGACCGGCAGCTCGCCGTCGCTCGCCGCCTCGTCCGCCGCGACGACGATCTCGTCTCCCCGGGTCAGCGTGACCGGGGCAGCGAGTGCGCCGATCCGGACCTTCGGGCCCTGGAGATCGGCGATGAGGGCGATCGGGTGACCGACCTCCTTCTGGACGTCGCGCACGAGCGCGACCCGTTGGGCGTGCTCCTCATGCGTCCCATGCGAGAAGTTGAGCCGTGCCGCGTCCATCCCGGCCCGGGCGATCGCGAGCAAGATCTCGGGAGACGAAGAGGCGGGGCCGATCGTGGCGATGATCTTCGTCCGGCGAGGCGTCTCGGCGGACATAGACTCAGCCTAGCGCGGAGGGCGGGCAGACTTCGGCCGATGAAGCTTCGACACGCGTGGGAAAAGAACGCGCCGGACTGGGTGCGTTGGGCCCGCGAGCCGGGTCACGACAGCTACTGGCGCTTCCATCGCGAGCGCTTCCTCGCGCTGCTGCCGGAGCCGGGCCGGCTCACGCTGGACGTCGGCTGCGGCGAAGGCCGCGTGACCCGCGACCTCAGGGAGGTCGGGCACGCAGTCGTCGGCGTCGACTCGTCCGAGACGATGATCGCGGCCGCCCGCGAGGCCGACATTGCTGGGGAGTACGTGGTCGCGGACGCGGCGTCGCTTCCATTTCCGGACGGGCATGCAGATCTCGTCGTAGCGTTCATGTCGCTGATGGACGTCGACGACATGCCGCGCTCCGTCGGCGAGCTCGCCCGCGTGCTCGAGCCCGGCGGCCGGCTCGCCGTCGCAGTCGTCCATCCGATCAACTCCGGCCACGACGTCGACCGCGAGCACCCCGAGGACCACCTCGTGCTTGTCGAGAACTACTTCGACCGCCGCTACTACCGCGACGAGCTCGAGCGCGACGGGCTCCGGATGACCTTCGAGAGCCGGCACTGGACGCTCGAGGACTACTTCGCGGCGATCGCCGGCGCCGGCCTGCTGGTCGAAGCGCTACGCGAGATCCCCGACCCAACCCATCCACGCTGGTCGCGCTACCCGCTCTTTCTTCACCTGCGCGCGGCGAAGGCGTCCCAGCCCGGATAGCTCGCCTCGTTCCCGAGCTCCTCTTCAATCCGGAGGAGCTGGTTGTACTTGGCGACGCGATCCGTTCGCGATGGGGCCCCGGTCTTGATCTGCCCCGCGTCCGTCGCCACCGCGAGATCGGCGATCGTCGTGTCCTCGGTCTCGCCGGAACGGTGCGAGATGACGACTCCGTAGCCGCTCGAGCGGGCGAGGGCGATCGCGTCCAGCGCCTCGGTGAGCGTCCCGATCTGGTTGACCTTGACGAGGATCGCGTTCGCGACTTTCTCCTCGATCCCGCGCTCGAAGCGCTCGACGTTCGTCACGAAAAGATCGTCGCCGACGAGCTGCACGCGGTCGCCAAGGGTCTCGGTCAGACTGCGCCAGGCCTCCCAGTCGTCTTCCGCGGCCCCGTCTTCGATCGAGACGATCGGATAGCGGTCGACGAGAGTCGCCCAGTAGTCGGAGAGCTCCGCGGACGAAGCCTCCCGCCCCTCGAACGAATAGCTCCCGTCCTGGAAGAGCTCGCTCATCGCCGGATCGAGCGCGATCGCGATCCGCTCGCGATGGCCCGCGCGTTCGACAGCCTCGAGGATCGTCTCGATCGCCTCCTCGCTCGAGCCGAAGTCCGGGGCGAACCCCCCTTCGTCGCCGACCGCGGTTGCAAGCCCGCGCTCCTCGAGCAGGCCCTTCAGCGTGTGGAAGACCTCGACTGCGATCCGCAGACCCTCGGCGAAGCTCTCGGCTCCGCCGGGGACGATCATGAACTCCTGGAGGTCGAGCGAGTTGGCCGCATGCGCGCCGCCGTTGACGACGTTCATCATCGGCACCGGCAGCACATGCGCGTCGGCCCCGCCGACCCAGCGGTAGAGGGGGACGCCGGCCTCGGCCGCGGCCGACTTGGCGACGGCGAGCGAGGCGCCGAGGATCGCGTTCGCGCCCAGGCGGGCCTTGTTCTTCGTCCCGTCGAGCGAGACCAGTGCGGCGTCGATCGCGCCCTGGTCGGCGGCGTCGAGCCCCTGCAGCGCGGGGCCGATCTCATCACGAACGTTCTGAACCGCCCGGCCGACGCCCTTGCCCAGGTAGACCTGCGGGTCGCCGTCACGCAGCTCCACCGCTTCGAAGCGGCCAGTGGACGCGCCCGACGGGACGGCGGCGCGGCCGCTCGCCCCGGAGGCAAGCTCGACGTCGACCTCGACGGTCGGGTTGCCACGCGAGTCGAGGATCTGTCTGGCCCGGACTGCGGCGATCTCGCTGCTCAACGGAGCTCCTCCTTTGCGGCATCGAAGTATTCGTCCTTTTCCTCGAGCGAGAGCTCGGTGAAGGCCCGACCGCCCGTCGCAGCGAGCTCCTCGGCGCGCTCGACTCGCGCCGCGAATCGCTTTGCCATCGTCCTCAGCGCCAGCTCGGGGTCGACGTTCAGCCGGCGGGCGACGTTCACCGCCGCGAAGAGGACGTCGCCGACCTCTTCGAAGACGTGCGGATCCGCCTCCGTCTCGGGCGCTGGCCCGCCCGCGCTCTCGACCGCCTCCTTCAGCTCGCGGAGCTCGTCGTCCAGGTCCTCGAGCGCCCCGGCAAGCTCCGGGTAGTCGAACTCGATCGCCGCTGCTCGGCGCTGTAGCTTCCGCGCATAGAGCGTCGCCGGCAGCATTTCGGGAACGTCGTGGAAGATCCCCTCCCGCCCCTCGTCGGCCCTCTTGATCCGCTCCCAGTTCTCGCGGACCCGAGCAGGCGTGCCCGCATCGACTTCGCCGAAGACGTGCGGGTGACGCCGGACGAGCTTCCCGTGGATTCCGCGCGCCGCCTGCTCGAGGTCCCCCTGCCCCTGTTCCTCCAGGAGCAGGGCAAGGAAGTAGACCTGGAAGAGCAGATCCCCGAGCTCGTCGAGGAGCTTCTCCGGACGGTCGCCCAGCGCGGCGTCGGCGACCTCGTAGGCCTCTTCGACCGTGTGCGGCACAATCGTCCGCGCCGTCTGCTCCCGGTCCCAGGGGCAATCGCGTCGGAGACGCTCGGTCAGCTCCTGGAGCTCGAGGAGCGCGTCCGCTAGCGACAACCTAAGGCGCCGACTCGTCGGACCGATCGGGCCAGTACGAGCTCATTCCGAAAGCCCCTAGGGCGTCGTCGAGGTCGTGTCGGTAGCTGCAGGCGGTGCGTAGCCGACCTGGTAGGTCGTCTTCGACTCGAAGTCCTTTGTCGTCTCGTCGACCCACTTCCGCATCGTGTCCTGCTTTTTCTGCTGGACGAGCTGCTGGCGGATTGCGGTGCTGACCTCCTTGAGCGGAGTCGTTCGCTCCTTCTTGATCGCGCCCAGCGGCTGGATGATCTCCCAGCCGTACTGGGTCTTGAAGGGCTTCGAGATCTGGCGGGCCTTGAGCGAGAACGCGGCCTTGTCGAATTCCGGCACCTGCCTCCCCTTCGAGACTGTCAGCTTTCCGCCCTGTGCCTTCGAGCTCGGGTCCTCCGAGTACTTCTTGGCCAGCGCTCCGAAGTCCGCGCCGTCCAGCAGCCTCTGGTGCAGCTGCTCGGCAAGGGACTTCTTCTTGAGGAGAAGGCGCCGCACGTCGCGGCTCGCCGGCTGCACGTACTGCTGCTTGTTCTTCTTGTAGTAATCCTCGATCTCCTTGTTGGAGACCTCGATGCCCTCCGTGACCTTCTCGTAGATCTTGTTCTGGACGACGTTCGCGCGGACGTCCTCGTGCACCTGTTCGTCGGTCAGGTTCTGCTTCGCGATCTGCTTGCGATACTTGTCCTCGCACTTGGCGTCGCACTTGCCACCCTTGCCGAAGTACTGAGCCTTGATCTTCAGCAGCTGAGCTTCGACGTCGCCGTCGGTGATCTTCAGCCCCAGGTCGTCCGCCTTCTGCTCGAACTCCGCCCGCTGAACGAGATACTGCATCGCCTGTTTGCGGAGAGCGGTGTATTCCTTGGTGCCGGCCTCCGGACACTTCTGCCCCTGGCTCTTGGTCGTCGCGCACGCCTGGTCGAGAAGCTTTTCGAACTCCTGCTTCGTGATCGACCGCTTACCGACGACGGCGACCTCGTTCGCGCTGACGCTCTTGTTGCTGCTGCCGCAACCTGCTGCGAGCACCGCGCCCGAAAGGGCAACGGCAAGGAGCGGGAACAAATGGCGTCTTGTCATGAAAAGGGCGCCATTTGCAGCATATTTGTCTACGCTGCCCGGCGCGTGTCGAGTATAGCATCGACCAAACGCAGCGCTTCCGGAAAACCGTCGTGCTTAACCCAAACTTCATTTCGGGCCGTCGCGTAGACGGCGGTGTCGATCCGGTTGCGTAGCGCGCGGAGTTCATCGGAGCCCAGCACGAGGGGCCCTACAGTCGATCGACCGCCGCGGAAGACGAGGTAGTCGGCCCCGAGCTGGGCGAGCTTCAGCTTCGCGGCCTGGATCGCAAACAGGTTCTCGACCGGCTCCGGCAGCGGGCCGTACCGATCGACGGTCGCCGCTTCGAGGTCGCCCAGCTCCTCCTCGGTCTCGGTGAGCGCAAGCCGGCGGTGGAGATCGATCTTCTGCGCCTCGCCGGGGACGTACTCCGCCGGCACGTAGGCGTCGATGCGCGCGTCCACTCGGACCGGCCGGGCGACGGTGCGCCGCTCGCCCGAGAGCTCTGCGACGGCCTCGCCGAGCAGCTCGACATAGAGCTCGAACCCGAGCGCTGCGAGATGGCCGTGCTGCTCGGCCCCGAGCAGCTCGCCCGCGCCGCGGATCTCGAGGTCGCGCATCGCGATCGCAAAGCCCGCCCCGAGCTCGGTGTGGTCGGCCAACGTTGCGAGGCGCGCTCTCGCCTCGGGCGTCAGCTCCGAGGCATCGGGATAGAAAAGGTAGGCGTGCGCGAGGAGATCCGAGCGGCCCACGCGTCCCCGGATCTGGTAGAGCTGGGCCAGTCCGAGCGCGTCGGCCCGTTCGACGATCAGCGTGTTCGCCTGGGGGATGTCCAGGCCCGACTCGATGATCGTCGTCGAGACGAGCACGTCGGCGTCACCTCGCAGGAACGAGAGCATGCGCTCCTCCAGCTCGCGCTCGCGCATCTGACCGTGACCGACGATGAAGCGCACCCCGGGAGCGAGCTGCCGGAGGCGCTCGGCCGCCTCGTCGATCGTCTCCACGCGGTTGTGGAGGTAGAAGGACTGACCGCCACGCGCGGCTTCGCGTTCGAGCGCCGTCTTCACGAGCTCCTCGTCGTACTCGCCGACATGCGTGCGGATCGGCCGGCGGCCCTCCGGCGGGGTCTCGATGACCGAGATGTCCCGCAGCCCCGCCAGCGACATATGCAGCGTGCGCGGGATCGGCGTCGCCGTTAGCGCGAGCACGTCGACCTCCAGCCTGAGCGCACGCAGCAGCTCTTTCTGCGCTACCCCGAAGCGCTGCTCCTCGTCGACGATCACGAGCCCGAGCTCCTTTGGGATCACGTCGCGCGAGAGCACGCGATGCGTTCCGATCAGGATGTCGACCTTGCCCTCAGCGAAGCCGGCCAGCACCTGTTTCACCTCAGCGGGACGGCGAAAGCGGGACACCATCTCGACCCGCACCGGAAAGTCCTGATAGCGCTCGCGGAAGGTGTTCCAATGCTGCTGGGCGAGGACCGTCGTCGGCACCAGCATCAGCGTCTGCCTGCCGTTCAGCGCCGCTGCGAAGGCTGCGCGCACCGCGATCTCGGTCTTGCCGAAGCCGACGTCGCCGCAGACGAGCCGGTCCATGGGACGCGGGGCTTCGAGGTCCTCCTTGACGGCCTCGATCGCGATGCGCTGATCCGGGGTCTCCTGGTAGGGAAAGGAGGCTTCCAACAACTCGAGCCAGTCCTGCGAGAGGTCGTAAGCGACCCCGGGGGCGGTCTGGCGCTGTGCGTAGAGCCGCAGCAGCTCGCCGGCGAGCTCCCGGATCGCCGCGCGGGCGCGGTTCTTGAGCAGGTGCCAGGCGCGGCCGCCGAGCTTCGAGAGCGCGGGCGCGCTGCCGTCGACTCCGACGTAGCGCGAGACCTTGCCGATCTGCTCGTGCGGGACGTAGAGGCGGTCCTCACCGCGGAACGCGAGCTGGAGGTAGTCGCGGGTGATCCCGGCGACCTCCCGCGTCACGAAGCCGAGCAGCTTGCCGACCCCGTGGTCCTCGTGGACGACGTGATCTCCGGTGCGGAGCTCCGCAAAGGACTGGAGTACGCGGCCGGCGGGGGAAGGGCGCCGAGCTCTGCGGCGGAAGACCTGCGCATCCGGCAGCAGGGCGAGGCCGAGCTCGCGCCAGACGAAGCCGCGCCGAGCCGGGCTGACTGCGAACAGGAGCTCCGAGTCCTCCGGGAGCTGCTCCCCCGGCTCGACGATGCGTGCCTCGACCCGGCGCAGGAGCCCTTCCGTGCGCAGGGCTTCGCCCCGGTGCGGAAAGGCGACGATCGTGCGCAGACCGCCGCGGACGAGCGCCCGTAGCTCGTTCTCGGCTTCGGCAAGGCCCCGGGCGGCAATCGCGGGTCGCTGCGCCTCGAAGGCGAACGGCTGCCCCGCGGGAAGCGGGTCGAGCTCCGTCGCGCCTTCGAAGGCGATGCCGTCGAGCTGCTCCTCGGCCCAGACCTCGCGCACTTCGTCCGGGTGCCAGACGAGGTCCGGCCCGGCCGGGACTGGAAGCACGAGGTCAGCGGGGACGGGTCGTGCCTCGTCCTCCTCGTCGGGCAGGCTCAGCTCGACGAAGTCGAGCCGGCGCTCTGCGGCCGGGTAGATCGTCGCACTCTCGACCGGGTGCAGCGTGCGTTGGGTGAAGGGTGAGAACGCACGGATGCTCTCGATCTCGTCACCAAAGAATTCGATCCGAAGGGGCTCGCGTCCGGTCGTCGGGTACACGTCGGCGATCCCGCCGCGAAGCGCGAACTGGCCACGTTCCTGCGCCTGGTCGACGCGCTCGTAGCCCGCGAGTGCGAGCTGCTCGGCGATCGCGTCGATGCCGGGTGCCTCCGCTGGGGCAACGCGAATCGGCTCGGGGCGGGCTTCCGGCGGCGGCAGGCCCTCCGCGAGCGCCGCCGCCGAAGCGCTGACGAGGCCTCCTTCGGCGAGGACGTCGAGGGCGCGGGCACGCTCTCCGACGAGGTGCGGCGGCGGCTCGAGCCCGGAGTCCCAGGTGACGCCGCGGCTGGGCAGCAGCGCGACGCGCTCGTCGCCGAGGAACCAGCCGGCGGCCTCGGCCGTGTCGCGGGCGTCTGCGTCCTCGGGCGTGAGAATGACGAGTGATCGGCCGAGCTCCTCGTAGATCGTGGCGAGCAAGAGCGGCAGCGCAGGCTCGGAGACGCGGGCGCGCGTGTTGGGCAGCTCGTCCAGGAACGCGCGGAAGCGCTCGCTGTCGGCGAGCTCGCGCACGAGCGGGTGCAAGACGGGTCGGTCCATGACGACTGACGGAACTCGCGTTCCGCGGCCCTCATCGTAGCCCCATCCCAAACCCCCACCCACCCTCAGGGGGCGTCAGGGTAGTCGGGCCGATGTGACGGGAGTGTGCCGACTCCGGGTCAGTTGAAACGCTGTTGGGCCGGCTCGAGGCCTTCGCGGGCGATCGCCTCGACTGCGTCGGCCGCCCGTGCCACGAGAGCGTCGACGTCGACCTCGGGCTCGAACTCGGAGAGGACGTAGTCCGCGACTGGGCGGCGGTCGCCACGGCCTGGGCGTCCGACGCCGATGCGCAGCCGGAGGAAATCCTGCGTGCCGAGCCCACTCGCGATCGAACGCAGGCCGTTGTGCCCGGCAAGGCCTCCGCCGAGCCGGGCCTGGAGCCGCTCCGGCTCGAGGTCGACGTCATCGTGGACGACGAGCAAGGTCTCGGGATCGGCCTTGAAGAAGCGCTGCGCTGCTGCGACGGACTTACCGGAGACATTCATATATGTCTCAGGCTTCAGGAGCGCGAGGCGGAGCCCGTCAACGCGAACCTCCGCCAGCTGACCGGAGAACTTGCCCCGGAAGGAGCCGTCGTGACGGCGCGCGAGCTCGTCGATCACTCGCCAGCCGATGTTGTGCCGCGTGCGCTCGTAGGCGCCGCCAGGATTCCCGAGCCCTGCGACAAGCAGGTCGAGCGTCGAGGCACCCTCGCCTCGACGGCGGAAAAGGCGCACTACTCCTCGGAAGCCTGCTGCTGCTCGCCGCCAGCCTCTGCGGCCTCGCCCTCGGCAGGGGCCTCGCCCTCGCCTTCGGGAGCTTCCTCGCCCTCTGGCAGCTCGCCCTCCTCGAGCTCCTCGCCCTCTTCGAGCTCTTCCGGCTCGGGCTCGACGATCACCGTCGGCGTGGTGACCGTGGCGAGCACCGTTTCCTCGGGGTCGTCGAGATACGTAACACCTTCCTGCGCGGGCAGGTCGACGAGGCGAAGCGTGTCGCCGATCGCCATCCCGCTGACGTCGAGCTCGAGGTGGTCGGGGATCTCGAGCGGCAGCGCTTCGACGTTGAGCTCGCGCGTCACCTGCGACAGAACGCCGCCCTCCTTGACACCCGCAGGCTCGCCGATCAGCTCGACCGCGACCTGCGTCTGGATCGCCTCGTCGAGGCGTACTTCGTGAAGATCGATATGCGCGAGCCGGCCGCTGGGCACTTCCTGCTGGTAGTCCTTGAGCACGGCCGGGTGGGTCGTCTTCTGCCCGTCGAGGACGACGTCGAGGATCGCATGCGTCCCTGACTCGCCTGAGAGAGCACGCCGCAGCTCGCTCGCCGGGACGGAGAACGGATGCGGCGGCTTCCCGCGCCCGTACAGGACGCCCGGCACGAGCCCGTCGTTGCGCATGCGCCGCGCGTCGGCGGAGCCGCGCCCGTCGCGCTCCTTGACCTCCAGCTTCACTCGTTCGCCGGCCATTTCGGCGGCGAAGTGTAGCTACACCTCCGCGCTACTTCTTGATGTGGAGGTCGATTCCGAGCAGCAGGAGCGGCCAGAGCACGACGGCGAGAATCGCCGAGAGGACGAGCCGGATCGTGTCGAGCTTCTTGAAGTAATGCTCGTTCGCGGCGACGACAACGCCGACGACGATCCAGACCAGCCCGAGAAAGCTCGATCGGAACATGCGCGGATCATCCCCCGATTCCGCGAGTCGGAAACGGTCTGCCTAGAAAAGCTGGTTCTCGCCCGCGAAGATCGCGGAGACGGACTCGTCGCCGAAGACGTTCATGATCGTCTCCGCGAGCAGTCCCGAGACGGGCAGCACGTCGATCTTCTCCGGGCGGTTGACCGGATCGATCGGGACCGTGTCGGTGACAGTGACCTTGGTCAGCTCGCTGGCGGCGATCTTCTCGAAGGCGTTGCCGGGGAAGAGCCCGTGTGTCGCGCAGGCGTAGACCTCGGTCGCCCCGGCCTCGCGGAGCGCAGTCGCGCCGGCGATCAGCGTTCCGCCGGTGACGATCATGTCGTCGCTCAGGAGCGCGATCTTCCCGCGCACGTCGCCGATGACCTCGGTCACCTCGGCCGTGTCGTGCTCGGGCCGCACCTTGTTCATGATCGCGAGGTCGGCCTCGAGCATCGCGCCGAAGCGGCGCGCCATCTTCGCGCGGCCGGGATCCGGGGAGACGGCGACGACCTTCTCTCCGAAGAGGCCCTTGTCGCGGTAGTACTGGGCAAAGAGGGGCAGCGCGGTCATGTGGTCGACCGGGACGCTGAAGAAGCCCTGGATCTGCCCCGCGTGCAAGTCCATCGTCAGCACGCGGTCGGCGCCGGCGGCTTCGAGCATGTCGGCGACGAGCTTGGCCGTGATCGGCTCGCGCGGCCGCGACTTCTTGTCCTGGCGCGAGTACGGGAACCACGGCACGACGGCGGTGATCCGCTTGGCCGAGGCGAGCTTTGCCGACTGGATCATGATCAGCAGCTCGATCAGATGGTCGTTCACGGGCGGGCTGCCCGACTGGACGATGAAGACGTCCGCGCCGCGGATCGACTTCTCGTAACGGCAGTAGTTCTCGCCGTTCGCGAACGTCTTCAGCTTCACCTCGCCGAGCTGCACCCCGAGATGACGCCCGATGTCTTCGGCCAGCGGGCGATTCGAGCGCCCGGCGAAGAGCATCAGCCGCTTCCAAGGCCCTCGCTCGATGAAGCGCTCCGGGCTCGGGACCGCGCTCGTGGCCGCGACCTCCATGCCCGGAAGGTGAGTCAGCTCAGCCGTGCCGCTTTCGATCGTCATATCCTTCCTTGTTGACTTGTCTCGAGCGGGCGATGGCGAGTGCCCCGGGCGGGACGTTCTTCGTGACGACCGAGCCCGCGGCAATCCAAGCATTGTCGCCAATCGTGAGCGGAGCAACGAACACATTGTGGCAAGCCGTGTGGACATTGCGGCCGATCGTCGTCCGCAGCTTCTCGGGCCCCCGCTCCGCCGAATAGTTCGCGGTGATCGCGCCGGCGCCGATGTTCGTTCCCTCGCCGACGTCGGCATCGCCGATGTACGACAGGTGCGGCACCTTCGTGCCCTCGCCGATCTGCGAGTTCTTGATCTCCACGAATGTGCCCGCCTTCGCTCTCGCCTCGAGCTGGGTGCCGGGGCGAAGGTAACAGAACGGCCCGACGGTCGCCTCCGGGCCGATGACCGCGTCGACCGCGACCACGTGCGGCCCGACGACGGCTCCGGTCGCAACGCGAGTCTTGCCCTTTAAGACCGTGAAGGGATGGATCGTCGAATCCGGTTCGAGCTCGACCTCGGCTTCGATCCAGGTCGTCTGTGGATCGACGATCGTGACGCCTGCCAGCATGTGCGCTTCGTTGATGCGGTCGCGGAGCGCCGCTGCCGCCGCCGCCAGCTCGGCGCGCGTGTTCACGCCCTCGGCCTCGATCGGATCAGGAGCGACATAGGCCGCGACACGCTCGCCATTGTCCACGAGATGGCGCACGGCGTCGGTGAGGTAGAGCTCGCCCTGGCGGTTCGAGCTGTCGATCTGCTCGAGCGCCGGCCAGACCCGATCGGCGGCGAACACGTAGATCGCCGAGTTCACCTCGTCGACCGCGAGCTGGTCGGGAGTCGCGTCGCCCGCTTCGACGATCTCGCGCACACCGCCGCTTTCGTCACGGATAACGCGTCCGTACTCGCGCGGGTCGGGAGGGCGGAACGAAAGGACCGTGGCCACGGCGCCTTCGCGGCGATGCGTCTCGAGCAGCTCGAGCAGGAGCTGCGGGCTGAGGACGGGCGCATCGCCGGTGAGGACGAACAGCTCGCCGGTGATGCCGTCGAGTGCGGAGCGCGCTGCCACGAGCGCGTCGCCCGTGCCCAGCGGCTCCTTCTGAACCGCGACCTCGATCCCATCGAAGGCGTCCTGCCCCTCGGGCGAGGTGACGACGACAAGGGGCTTGGCCTCCACCGCACGCGCGGCCTCGACGACCCAGTCGACCATGCGCCGTCCGAGGAGCGGATGGAAATGCTTCGGGGTCGCCGAGCGCATCCGTGTGCCGAGACCCCCGGCAAGGACGACCGCTGCGGGATTCGACGGGCTCATCGGCGAGGGTGTGCTGGGGCGCCAGGATTCGAACCTGGGATCACGGGACCAAAACCCGTTGCCTTACCACTTGGCTACGCCCCAGAGCGGAGACGGACACTTAGAGCCTCAGTCTGCCACGCACCGGAAGGGCTCGTTAAACGGCCGCGCCGGCAAAGCCGGCACGGCCTCCTCTGGTCGGCATCGCAAGCGACGCCGACGCACTTAGCTACGCCCCAGGGCTTCAGGACCCCAGTCTAGCCCCGGTCGGATAAGAGCAAGATCAGCGCGACGACGGCAATGGCGGCGACCGCGATCAGGGCGAGCGTGCCAACGACGATCACCAGGACCGGGACGAGCGCGACCAGCGCCTGCGAGACCGCAGCGATCCACCCGATCTGTCGGGCTGCATCGGAGCGAAGCCGGTTCCCGGCTGAGAAGTAGAGCGCGATGATCGCGACAGCGAGGATGATGGCGATCGGCCAGGAGATGACGTGGAAGACGACGAGCACGCCTTCGACGACTGCAATCCAGAGCGCGACACGCAGCCGACGCGCACGGAGCCAACGCCCGGTGCGGCTCGTTCCGTGCTCGACGTACGCGCCTTGCTCGAGCATGGCTCAACCGTACCAAGTAGGGACGGTGAGCCAGGTGTTGCCCCACGAGGCAACAGAGCGGCGGGCCGCCTCGGCCGGCTCGCGGCGGACGAAGAGCCCGTAGACGGTCGGCCCCGCCCCGGTGACATCCGCGCGGAAGGCGCCGAGCTCGCGCAGCTCGTCCGCGAGCGGCGAGGTGGCGAGATCGTTGGGCGGCAGCGCCGCGAGATCGGATGGGCGGCGCGCCTCGTCGAGGGCAGCCCGCAGCGCCGCCTGGCGCTCCTCGAAGCCGGCCGCGCCGTCGAACGCCTCGTAGACCGCCGCCGTGGCGGGCTTATGGGCCCGGGTCGGCAGCACCAGGAGCACCCAGTAGTCCTGCGGAAGGTCGAGGGGCGCCAACTGGGTGCCGTCGCCGTCCCCCAGTTGAGGCCCCTGGGCGAGAAAGAAGGGAACGTCGGCTCCGATTCCGGCCGCTAGTTCGTGCAGGCGCTCCGCGGGCAGGGGCTCGGTGAGCGTCTCGTTCGCGAGCCGCAGCGCGCTCGCCGCGTCGGAGCTGCCGCCGCCGAGCCCGGCGGCGACCGGGATGCGCTTGTCGATGCGAACCGACCAGTTGGGTTCGACCTCCGCTGCGGTCGCAAGCGCCAGGAGCGCGTCGCGCACCAGCGTGTCCTCCGCAAAGCCCCGAATCTCGAGATGCGATCCCGGCGCGAGCGCGACCCGGTCGGCGAGATCGATGCGCTGGAGGACGGTCGCCACCTCATGCTTGCCGTCCGCCCGGCGGGGGCCGACGACGAGCGCGAGATTGATCTTCGCTGTCGCCGGCACCCGTCTCACCGCAGCGCCTCGGCGAGGGCGACGAACTCGGTCGGCTCGAGCGCCTCGGCGCGTGTGTCCGGCCGCCGGCCGATCGCGGTCAGCGCGTCCACCCCGCGCCCTCGATCTGCAACCCCTGCGAGCTGGAGCGAGTTCGGCAACGTCTTGCGCCGGTGGGAGAACGCCGCCTCGACGACGCGCTTGATTTCTCGATAGTCGGCGGGTAGCGCCTTGCGCCGGAAGGCGACGAGCGCCGAGTCGACATTGGGCGGCGGCCGGAACACCGAGCGCGAGACCGGATGGGAGCCGGTGCGCTCGGCCGCGAGCTGAACGAGCACGGAGACAGCCCCATATGCCTTCGTGCTCGGCGTCGCGAAGAGCCGGTCGGCGACCTCGCGCTGCACCATCACGGTCCAATGCCGCACGCTCGGCAGCCCGTCCAAGCTCTCGACGATGAGCGGAGTCGCGATGTTGTAGGGCAGGTTCGCGACGAGCTTCCCCGGCTGCGGCTCCAGCGCGGCGAGGTCGAGCCGCAGTGCGTCGCCGAAGCGCAGGTCGACGTTGGCCCGACTGGACAGCCGCTCGGCGAGGTGCGGCTCGAGCGCGCGGTCGAGCTCGACAGCATGGACGTGCGCAACGCGATCGGCGAGGTACGCCGTCAGGACGCCGAGACCAGGGCCGACCTCGAGCACGACGTCGGCAGGCCGGAGCTCCGCCAGCCGGCCGATGACGCCGAGGATGTTCTCGTCGACGAGGAAATGCTGGCCGAGATCGCGCTTCGGGGAGACGGGCAGCGTCACGCGAGTGAGAAGGCAGCGTCCGCGTTCGCGTCGATCCGGGCGCCGAGCTCGTCGGGGTCCTCGCTGCGCGCTTCGGCGAGCGCGGCGACCGTCAGCGCAACGTTCGCAGGCTCGTTCGGGCGGCCGCGCCGAGCCTGCGGGGCGAGGTAGGGGCTGTCCGTCTCGGCCAGGATCCGCTCGGCCGGCACCTGCGCCGCCGCCGCGCGGAGATCGCCCGCCTTCGGGTACGTGAGGTTGCCCGCAAACGAGACGTAGTAGCCGCGCTCGACGACGGTTTCGATGAGGCCCGGCGACGAGAAGCAGTGCATGACGACGATGCCGTCGAAGCCGGCGAGCGCCTCGGCCGTGTCCTTGTCGGCCTCGCGCGTGTGGATCACGACCGGCTTGCCGAGCTCCGCGGCAAGCTCGAGCTGCGCGTCGAAGAGCCGCCGCTGCCGCTCGCGGGGCGCCCGGTCGCGAAAGTAGTCGAGCCCGGTTTCGCCGACCGCAACCGCCCGCTCGTGCGCGAGCAGCTCACCCAGCTCGCCGACACGCGAGGCCTCGGCATCGCCGGCCTGATGGGGGTCGATGCCGAGCGCGGCGAACACCTCCTCGTGCAGCTCCGCGAGCTCGAGCGCCGTCCGGCTCGACTCGATGCCTGTGCCGACGGTGATGATCCGGTCGACTCCCGCCGCGCGGGCACGGCGGATGAGAGCTGAAGGGCGATCCGCGCACGCGTCGAGGTGCGCGTGCGTGTCAATCACGCCGTGGCGCCGGCGAGCTCGTCGCCGGCAGCCCGTCGCCGCATCCGTTCGAGCTCTTCCGGTACGACTTGCTCGGCGTCGAGCTTCTTGAAGAGCGGTCTCGGCTTCGGCAGCTCGCGGCCCGGAGGAAGCTCGCTCGGTGCCCAGCTGCCCTCCCAGCTCTCGTAGTCGCCGGTCAGCACCTCGTGCTCGTCGCCCTCCTCGCCGACTTCCCGGAGCTCGAGCGCCCCCGCGATCGTCCCCTCGTAGCCGAGCAGCTCGTGCAGCACCTGGGACGAGAACGGGAGGAACGGTGTGAACATGGTCTTCAGGCTGTCGATCGCGCGCAGGCTCACGTAGAGAACCGTGCCTGCCCGCTCGCGGTCGGTCTCGATCAACGCCCACGGCGCCTGATCGCTCGTGTACTGGTTGACGAGCGACGCAAGCCGCATCGCCTCGCCGAGAGCAGCCTTGAAACGCGCGGCCTCGATCGCCTCGCCGACCGTGTGGAACCCCGACTCGATCTCCTCGAGCAAGCGGCGGTCGGCCTCCTCGAGGTTCGCGGGCTTCGGAACCGCCCCGAAGCTGCGCTGAACCGACGTCAGCGTCCTGTTGACAAGGTTGCCCCAGTTCGCGACGAGCTCGTCATTGTTCCGGCGGACGAACTCCGACCATGTGAAGTCGGTGTCCTGCGTCTCCGGCCCGGCAGCGGTGAGGAAGTAGCGGAGCGGATCCGGGTCGTAGCGGCTGAGGAAGTCGCCGAGTTCGATCGCCACGCCCCTGCTGACGCTGAGCTGCTTCCCCTCCATGGTCAGGAACTCGCTCGCGACGATGTCCGTCGGCAACCCGAGCGGCCCCTTGCCGGCGCCGATCTCGCCACCTTCCCCGTAGCCGAGCAGGATGCTCGGCCAGATGATGCTGTGGAAGACGATGTTGTCCTTACCCATGAAGTAGGAGTGGCGAGCCTCGGGGTTCTGCCACCAGTCGCGCCACGCGTCGGGGGTCCCACGGTTCGAGGCCCACTCGACCGCTGCCGAGAGATAACCGATCACGGCTTCGAACCAGACGTAGATCCGCTTGTCCTCTCGCGCGGCGTACTCGGGCGGCACCGGAATCGGGACTCCCCAATCGAGGTCGCGTGTGATCGGCCGGGGTTTCAGGTCATCGAGCAGGCCGAGCGAGAAGTTGCGGACATTGGGCCGCCACTGCCGCTGCTGCTCGATCCATTCCCGCAGGCGCTCGGCAAAGGCGGGCAGATCGAGGAACAGGTGCTTCGTCTCCTTGAAGACCGGCGGCGTCCCGTCGATCTTCGACCGCGGGTTGATCAGATCGATCGGGTCGAGTTGGTTGCCGCAGTTGTCGCACTGATCCCCGCGCGCCGATTCGAACCCGCAGATCGGGCAGGTCCCCTCGATGTAGCGGTCGGGTAACGTGTTGCCGGTCGCGGCGGAGAACGCCCCCAAGGTCGTCTTCTCGATGATGTAGCCGTTCTCGTAGACGGTCTTGAACAAGTCCTGGACGACCCGGTAGTGGTTGCGTGTCGTCGTACGGGTGAAGAGGTCATACGACAGCCCGAGCCTCCTGAGGTCCTCACGAATCGTCCGGCTATAGCGGTCGACCGCCTCGCGCGGCGACAGACCTTCGCGATCGGCCGCGACCATGGCGGGCGTGCCGTGCTCGTCGGTGCCGCTGACCATCAGCACTTGATCGCCGCGCAGGCGGTGATAGCGCGCCGTGATGTCCGAGGGCACGCCGAAACCCGCCACATGGCCCAGGTGCCGCGGACCGGCCGCGTAGGGCCAGGCGGGGGCGATCAAAATTCTCTGTTGTGGGCGGTTCGGCGAGGCTTTCCTCCCGGGCAGTTTGAGTGTCCGACATCTTACGAACGGGGTAGCGGGCCATCGCCCGCGGCGCCGGCAGCCTGCGACCCAAGATCCGCCAGGCCCCACCGACCGTGATCAGGATGAGGCCGACCACGCCGAGACCGAAGAGGAGCTTGGGCTTCGAGTGCGGGCGAGGAGCTTCGACCGGATGCGCCTTCGCAGAACTCTCGATTCTGTCGGCGCGGCTCTCAACGGCGCGATCTTCGACGCGGACAGGTGCGGACACTGGCGGCTCAGGAGCCAGGCGCGCTGACCCGCCCGCCCCAACGCTCACGCTGGTCGAGGTCGTCGCGCGCGCGTGAAGAACGTCGTGCTCATGCAAGTGGCGCGCACGGGGGAGCTCCGAAGCCCGCTTTGCCTCCAGCGGCCGCGAGCTCCCGTGGCGCGCAGGCTCGCCGGCCCGGCTCGTTCGTGTGCGCGAACGGGCGACAACGCCACCGCGTGAGCGACCGCGTGAGGCGCTCGGTGTTGGACGCACAGCCTGCTGGGGAGCCACGGAGGCCGGCACGGCCACAGGCGCGGGGGGCTGAGCGGCGGGCAGGGGTTCCACGGGCTGCTGCGGAGCCTGCCGCCGCTCGGGAAGCAGCAGCTGCGGGTCGATGTAGCCGTTCGGGTCTGCGGTCAGGCGAACTCCGAGGTAGACGTAGGGCTCGGGGCCTTCGGGCTCGCCGCTCGGGCCGATCGTGCCGACGACTTCGCGTTCATTGACCGCAGTCCCCGCTCGGACCGCGATCGATCCCAGATGAACGAGCGTGACCGAGTACCCGTCCTCCGTGCGGATCGTCAGGCAGCGGCCTCCGTGCGGAACCTGGCCGGCGAACGCGACGATTCCGGTCACCGGAGCGCGCACCTCTGCGCCCGTCGGGGCGCCGATGTCGATCCCGCGGTGCTGCCCTCCTCCGTACGGGTTGTCGCCGGAGACGAAGGGCCGGAGCACTGGGCCGTCGACCGGCCAGCTCCACCCTGACGCGCTCGACGCGAGAACAAGCCCGCCAACCAGAGCGGCTACGATGCTGTTGCCTAATCTGAAAACCACGCGGGTAGGGTACCGAGCCGGGCGGCTGTTGTCAAATCTGACTACAGAGAGGCTTGGTAGAGCCGGTTCCGGGACTGGCCGGTCAGCCGTGCGACAACGTCGGCAGCCTGTCGTCGCCCCGCTCCCGCTTCCACCAGCTCGACGACGGCGGCGAGCGCGTCCTCCTCGCCGCCGGCCTCGACCTCGAAGGCGCCCAGGACGAGCGTGATCTCGCCCTTCGGCGGCTCGGCGAACTGAGCCGCGACCTCGGCCGCAGTCCCCCGGATCACCTCCTCGAACCGCTTCGTGAGCTCCCGGCAGACGGCGACCGGCCGCTCGGGCATCGCCTCGGCCAGCGAGACGAGGCTCGCGGGCAACCGGCGCGGCGACTCAAACGCGACGGCAGCGTGCGGCCAGCGTGCAAGCTCGGCCCAGAGCGCTGCCCGCGCCCCCTCTCCCCGGGGCAGGTACCCCACGAACTGATACCGGTCGGTGACGAGGCCGCTCGCGACGAGCGCCGTCTCGACCGCCGAGGCCCCCGGCAGCACGGTCACCGGCACGCCCGCCTCGAGCGCCGCCGAGATCAGGCGGGCGCCGGGGTCGCTCACCCCGGGCAGCCCCGCATCGCTCGTCAGCGCAACGCGCTCGCCGGCCTCCAATCGCGGCAGCACCTCGGCCGTCCGCTCGGCCTCGTTGTGCTCGTGGTAGCTCGTCAGCCGCGCCTTGATCCCGTGCCGCTCGAGCAGGATCCGCGTCCGCCGGGTGTCCTCGCACAGGATGAGATCGGCTTCGCCGAGCTCGCGCACAACCCGGAGCGTGACGTCGTCGAGATTGCCGATGGGGGTCGCGCAGATCGAGAGGGGCACTACTACTACTACTACTACTCGAGAGCCTCGAAGGCGACGAACCCGGCTCCGACGAGCCCTGCGTCGGGCCCGAGCTCGGCCGCGACGATGCGGACGAGGTCGCGGCCCGGAGGGAGCGCTTCCTCCGTCACGATCTCCAGGGCGGGCTCGAGCATGAGGTCGAGCGCACTCGAGAAGCCGCCTCCGAGCAGGACGAGCTCCGGGTTGAAGATGTTGACGAGGCTGCCGATTCCCGCCCCGAGCCGCCGTCCGATCTCGCGCATCGCCTCGAGCGCCGCCTCGTTTCCGTCACGCGCCGCCGTGACGAGGTCTCGCGCGTGCGAGCCTGCTCCGAGGATCTCCGCCGCGGCGCGGTCGGCCGCTCCCCCGGATCCGAGCTGCTCGAAATGGCCATGCCCGGTGCAGGCTCCGCCGCAAGGTTCTCCGCCGTACTGGAGCACCATGTGCCCGAGCTCGGCCCCCGCTCCGACGGAGCCGCGATAGGGCTTCCCGTCGAGAATCAGGCCGCCGCCGATGCCGGTTCCGAGCGTGAGCATGACCAGGTGTCGTGCGCCCCGACCGGCCCCGACCTTCCACTCGGCGATCGTCGCCGCGTTCCCGTCGTTGTCGATGCCGACCGGGAGGGAGAAGCGCTCGCTCATCCGCTCGCGGAAGGCCACGTCGGCGAGCGGGACGTGCACCGAGGAGACGACGCGGCCGGAACGCTGGTCGACCGTGGACGGAATCCCGAAGCCGAGCGCGGCGACGTCGTCCGCGAGCAGTTCCTCGACGACTCCGTCGAGCTCCGCAAGCAGCTCGTCTTGCGATCCGAGCGGCGTCGGTCGCTCGACGCGTCGCTCGATCCGACCGTCGCTGTCGATGACGCCGGCCGCGATCTTCGTCCCGCCGACGTCGACACCGATCGTGCTCTGGCCCGCCACCTGGCTACCATACGCCGCCGAATGGCCCAGGGAGAAAAGCCCTACCGCGTCTACCGAGGCGGGCGCGTGAAGGGCCGTGTGCCGACGTTGCCGAAGCCCGAGCGCGCCGCGCCGCGCGACGGCCGCAAGCCGACCCGCTTCAAAGGCCCCGGCCCGAAGACGCCGCGCACGAAGGGTGCGCCGAACTGGCGTCGCCGGGTGCTGATCGGCGTCATCGTCCTCTTTGTCCTCCTCTTGGTGTGGATCGTCGCCAGCTACTTGGCGCTGCGCAGCGGAACCAAGGACGCGAACAAGCGCCTCTCCCGGTCGGCCAAGGCGGCGCTCGTGCCCCAGAGCGGCCTCATGCTCTCGCACCCGAGCGTGATCCTGCTCCTCGGGACCGACCATTCCTCGAAGATCAGGGAGCGCACCGGCTTTCAGCGCTCCGATTCGATGATGCTGCTGCGCACCGATCCCGGGAAGAGCCGCCTCAACTACCTCTCGCTCCCCCGCGACCTGCGCGTGAACGTCCCGGGCCACGGCTTCGACAAGATCAACTCTGCGTTCCAGATCGGCGGCGCCTCGCTCGCGATCCGGACGGTGCGCAATTTCACCGGAGTCGAGGTGAACCACGTCGTCGTCGTCGACTTCGACGCCTTCACGAAAGTGATCGACAAGGTGGGTGGGGTGACGATCGATGTACCGAAGCCGATCCTCTCGAACAAGTTCGACTGCCCCTATGCGACCCAGGCCCGCTGCGACCGCTGGCAGGGCTGGCGCTTCGCAAAGGGCAAGCAACACATGGACGGACGACGGGCGAGGGTCTACGCCCGCATCCGTGAGAACAAGCTCGATCCCCGGGAGACGGATATCACACGTGGCGAGCGCCAACAGGCCGTGATCCAGGCCCTGCTCTCGCGGTTGACGAGCCCGGGCGTGTTCTTCAAGCTGCCCTTCGTCGGAGACGACATCATGCGGCCTCTGACGACCGATCTCTCCGCCGGCCAACTGGTCCAGCTCGCGCTCGTCAAGAAGAAGAGCGGGCACGAGGAGCACTGCCGCATCGGCGGCACGACGTCCGGCTTCGGCGGCGGCTACCTGCTTCCGGACGAGGAGCGGCTGCGCACGCTCGCGGCCTTCCTTGGGCGCTCCGCGCCGCAACCGCCGCTGCCGGGATCTGCGTTCGGATCGGGCTGTAACTAAATGGGTGTTCTCTCCTGGATCCTGTTCGGCCTGGTGGCAGGTGCGGTCGCCCGACTCATCGTGCCGGGTGCACAGCGGATCGGCTGCCTGGCGACGATCGCGGTCGGGATCGTCGGCGCGCTCATCGGCGGAGTGATCGGGGAGGTCGTGGTCGGCGACGAGGTGCGCTTCCGCTGGGATCTGGGGCCGTTCCTGCTCGCCGTCGCCGGCTCGGTCGTGCTGCTGCTCGCGCTCGAGGCTTTGCGCGGGAGGCGCGGTTGGTCCTAGCTCTCTGGGACCTTCTTTACGTCCTTCTTCTTCTCGCCCTTCTCCGAGTCGGCCGGCTTGTCGCCGTCACGGGAAGAGTCCTTCTTGCGCCCACCGCGGCCGTAGTCCGTGGAGTAGAAGCCCGAGCCCTTGAAGTGCACCGCCACGGGATAGAGCACGCGCTGAACCGGACTTTCTCCACACACTTCGCAGGTCTGCACCGGGGCGTCCGACATCTTCTGGAAGACCTCGAAGACGTGCCCCTTTGGACACTTGTACTCGTAGATGGGCACGCAAACGAAGGCTAGCAACGGGTTAGGAAGTGCTAGTTTCCGCGGCCCCGCTCCCAGTGCGGGATTCCGCCGACTTTGGCGTCCACGACAGCGACCCATCCGCGGGCCCGGTCGTACGACCTGAGGGCTGTTGCCGAGCGCTGGTTCCCGCTCGGAATAGGAACGTGCGCGGTAGCGGTTGCGGTCTTCTTCATCGCGCGCCTGCACGCCTGGCCGCCTCACGAGGACGAGACGCTCGCGCTCTTCGTCGGGCGGGACTCGCTCGGCGGCCTGCTCGCGACGGTGCACGGTGAGCGCGGAGGAGCGCCGCTGCACTTTCTCGTCGCCTGGGTCGTCGTCCACCTCGGCGGTGGGCTGACCGCGCTGCGGCTCGCTTCCGTGCTCTTCGCCGTCGCGAGCATTCCCGCGCTGGCGGCGCTCTCGGACCGCCTCGCAGGCCGGCGCGTCGCGCTCGTGGCGACCGTGCTTGCCGTGGCGAGTTGGCTCTTCCTCTTCCACGGCGTCTACGGACGCATGTACAGCCTCTTTCTCCTTACGAGCGCGCTCTCGTATCTCGCGCTCCTCGTCGCCGTCGAGCGCCGAGACCGCGGCCGGTGGGCGCTCTGGGCGCTGGCGACGATCGCGACCATCGCCGCGCATCCCTACGGCGCCCTCGTGCTCGCTTCGCAGGCGGTGTTTGTTCTCGCGCGCGCGAGAACGAAATACGCCCTCGCGGCTCTGGGCGCGGTCGCAGTCGCCGGCATTCCCTTCTGGCTCACCGACCGCGTGCTGGCGGAGCGCCTGGACGTCGGAGTCGGGGAGGGAAGTGACCGCTTCCCGGTGCTCGGCTACCTGGCCGACGCTGCGGGTGACGCCTCCTCGGGCTTCCTCCCGATCCTCGTCCCGATCCTCGCCCTCGTGGCCCTCGGTTGGTGGCGGCTCAGGCCTCCGGCGGCGCTGTTGACGGCCTGCGTCGTCGTCGTCCCGATCGTTGTGCTCGCCCTCGCCCACCTCGGGCACGCCGCCTCGCCGGAGTCCCGGCACCTCCTCTTCGCGCTGCCGTTCTTCAGCACGGCCCTCGCCTCCGGCCTGTTCGCCGTCCTCCGCTCGCGCTCGGCGCTCGTCGTCGCGCTTGCGGTTCTGCTCACGGCGCAGGTCGCCTGGGCCTGGCACCGGACGCCGGCGCTCTTCGAGGGCGAACCTGCGGCCCGAATCGAGGCTCGGCAGCAGGCTTCGGCCTGGCTCGCGGCCACGGCCCGGCCGAACGACGTCCTCTTCGGATACGACCCCCTCTTCCTCGGCGCGTGGGAGCGCGACGGTGACTTTCCCGAGACCGTCGTCCCGAGGGCCGATGCAAAGCTCGCGGTGTCGGCGCTGCGCTCGGCGGGCTCGCTGGGCCGTGGGGTCTGGGTGCTCGACGCGGGCGACAGCAACAACCGCCCTCCGCGCCCGATGATCGCGCTCCGGTTACCCTCGCAAGCGTTCGAGGGCCGCGTCTTCGGCCCCTACCTCGTACTGCGGACGAGGGAGCCGACGCGGACCCCCGAGCGCTATCTCACCTTCGCCGAGAGCGCGCTGCGGCTCGGTAAGGAGCTCGGGATCGTCGACGACGACGGGAACCTGCACACGGTGCTGCTAACGAAAGAGAGGCTCCGCTAGGACGGGGGCTGCCGCTCTCGCTCGAGCGTCTCCTTGAAGCAGGGGGCGTCCTCGAAGGCGGCGAGGCCGGCCGGCGGCACCGGCCGACGACCGGAGGGTCTTTTGCGCCGAACCGTGGCCAGCACGGCCGAGGCGCCCAGAAGCCCTCCGAGCACGAACGAGCGCATGCGACTTCGGCGTTGCTCCTCATCCATGCCACTAGCGTAGTTGCAGCTCGGCACCGTCGGCGACGTCGATGCCGAGCTGGTAGTAACCGGCGAGAGCCGTGTGGTAGCGGCCCTTCGTCTCCGCCTGGGCCTTGCGAAGGAGGGTGGAGATCGCAGCTGCGATCGAGGGCCTGTCCGCCAGCGGGCCTCGGCGCTCGAGAATCAGCCAGCCCCCGATCCGCTCGGCGCGGAAGCCGGGGCCGAGACTGGCGCGGAGCCGGTCGAGGCGGATGTCGGAGCCGGCCACGGGGACCGAGACGAAGACCGAGCCGGCCGGAAGGTCGACCCGGCGGATCGCACGAGCCAGGAGCTCCGGCTGGGCTCTCGGCAGCGCTCTCGCCCTTCCCGATGCCGGCAATGCGGCGAGATGCACCGAGGAGAAGGGAAAGAGAACATCGCCGGGACGAATCTCGGCCCGAAGCCGGGTGGCCGGCCCGGCAAGCTCCCGCTCGGCGCCGAGACCGGCCGGAAACCTGAGCTCGCGAGGATCGTGGACACCGGTCGAGCCGAGCGCCGCAACGAGCGTGAGCACGCCCAGCGCGGCGGCCTGCGTCGGAAGCCGTTCGAAAGTCAGCAAACGCGCGGCGCCCACCCCGGCCGCGGCCGCCCACAAAGGGATTGCGTAGATCAGGTGCCGGGGCGAGAGGTCGGGCGAGGAATGACTCCGCACGATGAGGAAGAGGAGGGGCGGCGCGAGCAGCCAGAGCACGGTGAGCACCGCCACAGCCGGCCGGTCACGGGCGATCGTGACGAGCCCGAAAGCGGCGAGCGCCAGGAAGAGGACGAGTGGAAAGCCGCTCCCGCCCGCCGCGCCGCGGAAGACGTGCTCGAGCTGGTTCCAGGTCTCGCCGGGCCCGGCAAGCGAGTGGCCGCGCCCACCGACGTCGAACCGGCTTGCCAGCCGGAGATCGAAAAAGGCGAACGGCAGCATCGCCGCGCCGACGGCGAGTGCGGGCAGCGCAGGCTTTAGCGGCCGCCCGCGCCAAAGGACGAGCGCGATGCCGGCCTCGACCGCGACCGCGATCCCCCCGTACGGATGGGCCGCCGGCAGGAGCCACGCTGCGAGCGCGGCGGTGAACGCGGCCTCTCCGGTGCGGCGCTCGAGCGCCCGCACGAAGAGCACGGCGGCAAGCCCGCCCGCAAAGGCGAAGAGCGCATACATCCGAGCAACGCTCCCGTAAATCGTCAGCAAGCCCGACGTCGCGCCGGCGATCGTGGCGGCGGTGGCAGCGACCGGGCCGCCGAGCCGCCGTCCGAGCTCGAAGCAGGTGAGGACCGCTCCGGCCGCGAACGCGACCGAGAGCCAGCGCAGGGCGTCGGCCGACGAGTCGAACGCGAGTACGGCGTGGACGAGCAGGAAGTGGAGCGGCGCCCCGCCGCGATCCCAGAGCACGGTGCCGAGCAGCTCTCCGAGCGGACGGGCCCCGATCAGCCCCGCGACAGCCTCGTCTTCCACGAGCGGCTTCCCGTGGACGTCTCTGGCGAGCCGAACGAGTAGCAGGCCGAGCGCGATCGCCGCTGGGAGGAAGATGAGCACCTGCTCGGGCCGGACGCGCAGACGCATGCAACGATCCTAGGTGTGCTCGTCTGCGCGCTTGGTGACCTGCTGCTCGACGTCGTTGTTCGCACCGACGAGTCGAGCGGGCCGGAGGCGGAGGGAAATGCGGAGACAAGAGTCGGTGCGGGCGGGCAGGCCGCGAACGTCGCCGCCTGGGCCGCCTCGCTCGGGGCGGAGGCGCGCTTCGTCGGCAAGCGCGCCGCTGACGGCGCCGGCGAGCTGGTCGCGCGCGAGCTCTCGGGCCGGGGCGTCGAGCTGGTTGGTCCCGTCGACGCCGATGGACGAAACGGCGTCGTCGTCTCGCTCGTCGACGCCGCGGGAGCCCGGACGATGCTCTCCGACCGCGGAGTCGCGCCCGAGCTGCGCGCGGAGGATCTCGATGTCCGCTGGTTCGGGGGTTGCGAGTGGCTGCACCTGTCCGGCTACTCGCTCTTCAGGCGCCCGATCGAGGAGGCGGCGGCCAAGGCGGCCGGAGCGGTACAGGCCCAGGGCGGAAGCGTCAGCGTCGACCTCTCGTCTGCGGCCGGAATCCGTTCCTACGGCCCGGAGCGCCTGCTGAGCCGCCTCGAGCTTCTGCGACCCGATGTCGTCTTCGCGAACGAGGGCGAGCTGGCGGCGATCGGGGCCGAGCCGCCGCGCAAGACGCTCGTCGTCAAGCGGGGCGCCGACGGGTTCACGGTCGACGGGAGCTCGTACACGGCGCTTGCGACGGAGATCGTCGACACGACGGGAGCAGGCGACGCGCTCGCGGCCGGCTATCTGGTCGGCGGTCCAGAGGCGGCGGCCGAAGCCGCGGCCCGCTGTGTCGCAAAGCTCGGAGCAATGCCGTGATCAAAATCGGTCGCGAAGTGGCTGAGGCGCTCAGTGGCCGGCGCCCGGTCGTGGCGCTCGAGACGACCCTCGTGGCGCACGGCTTCCCGGCCGGCGACGGGATCGCGGTCGGGCTCGAGGCCGAGCGCCGCGTTCGCGACTCGGGTGCCGTCCCGGCGACAGTGGGCGTTCTCGATGGCGCGGTCCGCGTCGGCCTCGCGGAGACCGAGCTCGAGCGCTTCACGCCCGAGGCGCGCAAGGTGGGGCCCCGGGATCTCGCCGTCTGCGCCGTTCAGGGCGCCGTCGGGGCGACCACCGTGGGAGGCACTCTCGCCGCGTGTCGCGCTGCAGGAATCGGTTTCATGGCGACCGGCGGGATCGGCGGCGTCCACCGTGGCGAGCGGCTCGACGTCTCGGCAGACCTCGGCGAGCTCGCCCGCACGGAGGCGCTCGTCGTCTGCTCGGGGGTGAAGTCGCTCCTCGACGTCGCGGCGACAGTGGAGCTGCTCGAAACCCTCGGCGTCCCGGCGCTCGGCTTCGGAACGGACGAGCTGCCGCTCTTCTACACCGCTCGCGGCGGCCCACCGGTCTCGGCGCGGATCGAAAGCGCGGAGCAAGCGGCTCGCGTAGCCCATGCCCACTGGCAGCTCGGCCGCCACTCGGCGCTCGTCCTTGCCCGGCCGCCGGACGAGAGCCTCGACGACGTCGCCCCGCTGATCGAACAGGCCCTGGCCGAGGCCGAGAAGGCAGGAGTCGGCGGTCAAGCGGTGACGCCCTTCGTCCTCGCCCGTCTGCACGAGCTCAGCGGCGGCCGCACGCTGGACGCCAACCGGAAGCTCGTCGCCGACAACGCCGGGCTCGCGTCCGAAATCGCGGTCGCCTACGCGAGAATCGCCGCGTGACCTGCGCGAGGAACGACGCCGTACGGCTCGTGCCGCAAACCGACTTCCACGGCCCGGAGCTGACGTTCGACTTCCCAGGCCTGCGCATCGGTGTCGCAGAGTACGAGGAAGGGCCGACTGGCTGCACCGTCTTCCACCTCCCACCCGGCGGCGGCGCCTGCGCGGTCGACGTCCGCGGTGGCTCGCCCGGGACGATCGGCAGTGCGTACGAGTGGACGCACGCGATCTGCTTCGCCGGGGGCTCGCTCTACGGTCTCGAGGCCACGTGCGGCGTCGCGGCGGAGATGATGGCGATGCGCGGGCACACTGTTGGCTGGGACGAGATCGAGCTCGTCATCGGCGGGATCATCTACGACTTCGGGCCGCGCGAGAACTCGATCTATCCCGACCGCGAGCTGGGCCGGGCCGCGCTCCGCTCGGCACGGGAAGGCGTGTTCCCGCTCGGTGCCCGCGGGGCCGGTCGCTCGGCGACTGTCGGCAAGACGTTCTCCTTCGAGGAGGGCGAGGCCTCCGGTCAGGGCGGAGCCTTTCGCCGGCTCGGCGAGACCAGGGTTGCGGTCTTCACGATCGTGAACGCGTTCGGCGCCATCGTCGACCGGAGCGGAACCGTCGTGCGCGGGCACCGTGATCCCGAGCGCGGAACGCGTACGCCGCTCGTCGAGGCCCTCGAGGCCCGCCTGCCGAAGGCTGCGCCCGGGAACACGACGCTGACGGTCGTCGTCACGAACCAGTCACTTGACCGCCGCTCGCTCCGCCAGCTCGCGGTGCAGGTTCATGCGTCCCTGGCGCGCGCGATCCAGCCGTTCCACGCCCTCGTCGACGGTGACGTGCTCTGCGCAGTGACGACCGGCGAGGTCGAGAACGAGGAGCTGACGGCGACGAGCCTCGGCGTCGTCGCCTCCGAGCTCGCCTGGGACGCCGTGCTGGCGAGCGCCCCGGAATAGGAGGGGCCGGCGCAAACCGGCCCCTCCACTCCGACCTATCGCACCTGCTGCGGCTCGTAGAAGACGCCGTGCGGCCGGATGCGGCCGTTCGGATAGACGTAGGTCGTGATCAACGTGCGCGAGCGATTGTCGACGACCGCCACCTTGCCGGGGGTCCCTTCGAGAGCCATGAACGTGATCGCACCGTTCCGGGAGAGCCACTGGTGCCCTGTCGTCGTGCCCGGCAGCGACAGGTACTCGGTGGTCATCGTGGCCGTGTCGATGAACCCCATCCGCGCGGGCGACCCGCGTAGGCCGACAATCAGCGTCCGGCCGTCGTTCGTCAACGACAGCGTGTCGGGCGCGGAGCTCGCCGGCGCCGTCCCGATCAGCACCGGCAAGTCGCCGCCGATGTCGTACGCGCGGATGACGTTGTCGACGCGCACCGAGACGTACGCGACGTCGTGGTCGACGAGCACCTCGCTCGGGCGGTTCCCGACCCCGTGCTCCCAGATGATGTCGCCGGTCCGGGCGTCAAGCTTGGAGAAGGTCCCGGGGCCGGCCTGCACGGGTCCCTCGTTGGTCGCATAGAGGTCCTTGCCGTTCGGCGTGATCCAGACGGCATGCGTATGCGCGCCCGTGACATAGCTGGCCTGGTAGTCGGCGACGTTCTCGTCGAGCCTCGTGTCGACGACCCCGACCATGTCGTGGTGGTACTCGCCGAAGTAGATGTAGTGACCGTCCGTGCTCGCCATCAGATGGTGAGGGCCGGAGGGCGAGCCCGTATCGATCGTCCGGATGACGGTCACCGTGTCCATGTCGATCACCGACAACTGGTCGGCTGCCTCGTCCGAGGAGTAGACCTTGTTGGTTCCGTTCGGGTGTGTGATCCCGATCGGGGCGTCGCCGACCGGCGTGATCCCGCGCGAGGCTCCCGTCGCAGCGTCGATCGCGGCGACGGTGCTCAATCCGCCGGGCGTCCGCTCCGTGACCCAAATCGTGCCGTTCGGGACCTTGGTCGGCGCCGCTGCCCCGGCCAGGGTCGCCGTCGCCGCAGCCGCCGTCAGCGCTGCTAGGAGCGCAAGTCGTCGTGCCATAACTTCTTCTCCTCTCCTCGATGCCCACCGCGAACGCTACGGCGGCGAGGGGGAGGACTCAAATACATATTTATTAGCTGCTGCATAATCTCAGCTCATGCTTGAAGCTCGCCTGCGCGCGTTTGCGGCCGTCGCCCGCCGGGGCTCCTTCTCACGGGCCGCGGAGGAGCTGTTCATCACCCAGCCCGCCGTCTCGAAACATGTGGCCTCGCTCGAAGCCGAGCTCGGCCCGCTCTTCGAGCGCCGCCGGCGCGGTGCTGCTCTGACACCTGCCGGCGAGCTACTCGCCGATCACGTGCTGCGCGCAGAAGCGCTCCTCGCAAGCGGGCGCCGTGCAGCCGAGGCGGCCCGCGACGGTCACATGGGGACTCTGAGCCTCGCTGCATCGGGAATCCCCGGAACGTACGTCCTTCCGCCGCTCCTCGCGCGCTTCCACGAAGAACACGCAACCGTGACCATCGACTTCCAGCTCTCGACCTCGGGCGGCGCGCTCGAGCTCGTTCGTGCGCACCGCGCGGAGCTCGGCGTGATCGGCGGGCTCCTCGTACCGCCGGAGCTCGAGAACGAGACGCTCATCGAGGACGAAATCGTCCTCGTCGGCCCCCCTTCTCTCGGCGATCGCCGGCTCAACCCTCGCGAGCTGGCCGAGCTGACGTGGATCTACCGGGAAGAGGGTTCCGCCACGCGAGCGGCAGTCGAGGCGGCTCGATGGGAAGCCGGGCTGCATGTGACCCGGTCGCTCGAGCTGCCTTCCTGGGAGGCGGTCAAGCTCGCCGTCGCTCGAGGCGCCGGCATTGCCGCCGTGAGCCGCTTGGCACTCGAGCTCGAGCTTCAGACCGGCATTCTCGTCGTGCTCGATCTGCCCCGTTGGCAGGTCGAGCGGATGATCTCGGCTGTTTACACCCGTGAAGTCCCGCTCGGGCCTGCCGCCGAGCTCTTCCTCGAGCTGCTCCGGAGCGAGTTCTCGGGCTAACCGATCGCGCCCAGCAGCTCCTCGATCTCGAGCGCCGTCAGCGTCTGAAGCTTCGCGCTCCCCCGGGCGCCGAGAGCGATCGAGACACGGGCGATCGTCGCGGCGTCCGGCGCCTCGACGACGTTGACGAAGTCGAACGGCCCGAGCGTCGCCCACTGGTGAAGAACCTTCGCGCCGAGCTCCTCGACGTCACGGTTCACCTCGCGCAGCCGGTCCGGGTTCGACTTCAGGGTCTGGACGCCCTGGGCGGTCAGCGTCGAGAGCATGATGTAGACGGGCATCGGGTCTCCTTTCTAGTGAGTGGGCCGACTCTAACCGGGCCTTCTGGTCGAAATACAGGAGTGCGGAGCCGAGGAAGAGCAGCGGCGAGAGCACGAGGTCGGCGAGGAAGAGCGCAGTCCGAGCGCCGGCTCCCGACTGGCCGGCCAGCAGCAGGACGAGAGCGGAGCGGCCGACGACGTAGACGATGACGAGCGTCGCCAGCGAGCCGAGCGCATGGAGATAGCCGGCACTCGCGAGGCGCCGTGCCTGCCTCATCGACTCGCGGATGCCGCGATTCTCGAACAGCGCGACCGGCACCGAGAGCCCGAGCACCGCCAGCCAGGCGAGTGCCGGTAAGACGAAGAGCCAGACGAGCAGCCCCACCGGCAGGAAGACGAGCACGCCAACCCCGAGGGCGTTGAGCGTCGCCCGGCCCGAAGTGCGCTGACCTGCTGCGAGCCGGCAGGCACCGATGTAGGACAGGGTGAAGAAAGGAGTGGCGAGGACGAGCAGGCTGGTCTGCGCTGACCGGTCATGACCCACTGCGAACTGATCGAGCAGGGCAACCGGCAGCCCGAGCACGAGCGAACGCCAGAAATGCTGCCCGTAGAGCCGGATCGCGTCGGCGACGAGCTGGCCGACCGTGCGATCGGCCGGATTCGCGGCAGCCTCCATGAGGGAGACGCTATCGGCGGAGAGCGTCAGCGAGGTCGGCGCTTCAGAGTGACACGTATCTTCGTGGTCTCTCCCTCGTTGAGGAGGCTGTCGACAGCTTTCACCCCCAAGATGTGACGTCCAGGTCGCAGCTTGTGCCGGTAGACCGCCGCGCAATGATGGAGACGCGCTGAGTCGAGGGCGCACCTGAAGCGGATGCGTTTGGCGGGAGTAAGGTTGTCCCTCGCCGAGAAGCGCAACACAAGAGGACCCGTTCGCACGGACCGAGCCCCGCGAATCACGGGTCTCGATGGGCCGGTCGCATCGACGGTCCACCTCCACTCGGCCGGTGTCGCGTCCACGTTGAGCATCTCGTCGGTGGCCCGCACCGCGAATGTGTTGTTGCCGTCGCCGACGGTAAACGAGGAGGGACTCGTACAAGCGAACCAGGCGTCGTCGCCGACCTTGCATTCGAAGGTGAGATCAGCGGCCGCGAGCACGTCGTCGGTCGCCGTGAATGCAAATTCCTCGGTCGGCGAGCTGGTCAGGTGCCTCGGAGCCGCTGTGATCTGCGTGTCCGGGGGCACGCGGCTACCCGAGACGACCACGATGTCCGCTTGCGGACTCGACTCGGGACCGGGGAAAAGTGAGCTCGCTGCACAAGACGTGGTGCAGTGGTTGAACCTGAGGTTGAACGACGTTCGCAGCAACAACCTGAGGCTGAAATCGTGCGCGTCGTCTGCGTCGTTCAGCGGATGCGAAAGCTCGTAGAAGGAGTAGCCCGGCGCATTGGCCTCTGCTTCGGCGCCATCGGTCGTGCCGCCATAGTCGATGTCGCGCACTGTTAGCCAGGAGTTCGGTGCGATCTCGTGCGAGAACCTGTCCACGAAGTTGCCGACACGATCCACTTGGAGGCGGTCGGCGCCTTCTTGGATACGGCCTCCAAACTGAACATCGATCCTGCTGTATCCGATCGTCGCGTTCATGACCTTCATGCCGAGGTAGAGATTGGCTGCGTCGTTCATCACATACATGGTCGCGGGAACCGTCCCACCGGCTTCGGAAGCAGCACGGTTGACCGTGAAGTCGGCGTGCGCAGCGGAATCCCATTCTCCGGCACTCATGGCTCCGTCGAGCGTTGCCGTCCCGAATCCGCGAAAGACGATGGAAGAAACGGCCGTCGCGGAACCGGGCAGCACGGCGCAGGCCGCGAACACCCCGGAGGCGACAGCGCACCGGAGAAGTCGCCGTCCGCTCACTCGGAGAGGAGACTAGCTCCTTGTGAAAGAAATCACAAGGAGCTCTAGGCCCGGCCGACGAGGCGGAACGGGAGGCGAAGCAGCCGGCGTCGTCGCTCGCGGCGCTCGTCCTCCGCGCGCCAACGCGCTTTGAGGCGCTCGTACATCGCCTCGAAATCGCGGGTCGTGCGCGCCCACTCGGCCTTCTGCGCCTCATAACGGCGCCGCTCTTCAGGGCCCATCTTCCGAGGCATCGTCGTCCTCCTCCTCGTCGAGCAACCGGTTGAGCTTGGCGTCAATCGCCATCAGCATCCGAATGATGCCATCGACGGTCTCGCGATCGAGCGCGGGCTCCTCACGACGCCACATCTGGACATCGTCCAGACGCGGCTGCGAAGGCGCAAGATGTCCAGTTAGGCCGCGGCCGGCTCGGCGGCTTCTGCCTTCTCGAAGACGAGGTCGCCGTCCTTCGCGTCGACGCGGATGGTGTCAGCCTCCGTGAATTCGCTCTCGAGCAGCTGTAGTGCGAGCGGGTTCTCGACCAGGCGCTGGATCGCGCGCTTCAACGGGCGCGCGCCGTATATCGGGTCCCATCCCGCTTCGGCGAGGTGCTCCTTCGCTGCGTCGGTGAGCTCGAGGGACAGTCCCCGCTCGGCCAGCCGCGCCCGGAGCCGCTCGAGCTGGAGATCGACGATCTCCGTGATCTGCTCGCGCGTCAGCGGCTCGAAGACGACGATCTCGTCGATCCGGTTCAGGAATTCGGGCCGGAACGTCTCGCGCATCGCCTCTTCGGAGCGCACGTTCGAGGTCATGATCAGGACGGTGTTGCGGAAATCGACCGTGCGGCCTTGTCCGTCGGTCAGGCGCCCGTCGTCGAGCACCTGGAGCAGGATGTTGAAGACCTCGGAATGGGCCTTTTCGATCTCGTCGAGGAGCACGACGGAGTACGGGCGGCGGCGAACGGCCTCGGTCAGCTGGCCGCCCTCCTCGAACCCGACGTAGCCCGGCGGTGCGCCGACCAGGCGCGAGACCGTGTGCTTCTCCTGGTACTCGGACATGTCGAGCCTGACCATGGCCCGCTCGTCGTCGAACATGAACTCGGCGAGCGCGCGGGCAAGCTCTGTCTTCCCCACTCCGGTGGGGCCGAGGAAGACGAACGAGCCGATCGGTCGGTTCGGATCCTGCAGTCCTGAGCGGGCGCGGCGCAGCGCATTGGCCACGGCCTCGACAGCCTGGTCCTGGCCGACGACCCGCTGGTGCAGGCGCTCCTCCATGTGGATCAGCTTCTCGGTCTCACCCTCGAGGAGGCGCGAGACGGGAATTCCTGTCCAGCGGGCAACGACCTCGGCGACGTCGTCCTCGTCGACCTCCTCCTTGACCATCGGCTCGAACTCGGGCTCGACCCGCTCCTCGAGCTCGCGCTCGAGCTCGGGCAGCTCGCCGTAGCGGATCTCGGCCACGCGCTGGAGATCTCCGTGGCGCTCGGCCCGCTCGGCCTCCATCCGCAGCTCGTCGATCCGCCGCTTGATCTCGCTCACCCGGTCGAGCGCCTCCTTCTCGCGCGACCAGCGCGCGGCGAGGCCGTCGCGGCGCTCCTTGGCCTCGGCCAGCTCGCGCTCGACCGGCTCGCGCCGCTCTTTCGACTCCTTGCCCATCGCGGCGAGCTCAATCTCGAGCTGGCGGACGCGCCGCTCCGCCTCGTCGAGCTCGAGCGGCGCCGAGTCGATCTCCATCCGCAGACGCGAGGCCGCCTCGTCGACGAGGTCGATCGCCTTGTCCGGCAGCTGCCGGTCGGAGATGTAGCGGTCGGAGAGCACCGCTGCGGCGACGAGCGCCGCGTCGCGGATGCGCACGCCATGGTGCGCCTCGTAGCGCTCCTTCAGGCCGCGCAGGATCGCAATCGTGTCCGACACCGACGGCTCGCCGACGAAGACCGGCTGGAAGCGCCGCTCGAGTGCAGCGTCCTTCTCGATGTGCTTGCGGTATTCGTCAAGCGTCGTCGCGCCGATCGCGCGCAGCTCACCGCGTGACAGCATCGGCTTCAGCAGGTTCGCCGCGTCGACGGCGCCCTCGGCCGCGCCCGCACCGACGATCGTGTGCAGCTCGTCGATGAAGAGGACGATCTCGCCCGCTGCATTCTTGATCTCCTGGAGCACGGCCTTGATCCGCTCTTCGAACTCGCCGCGGTACTTCGAGCCGGCCAGGAGCGCGCCGATGTCGAGCGCCCACACGCGCTTGCCCTTCAGGCCCTCGGGCACGTCGCCGGCGACGATCCGCTGCGCGAGGCCCTCGACGATCGCCGTCTTCCCCACTCCGGGGTCGCCGATCAGCACCGGATTGTTCTTGGTTCGCCGCGAGAGCACCTGGATCACGCGCCGGATCTCCTCGTCGCGCCCGATGACCGGGTCGAGCTTGCCCTGCTCGGCGAGCTCGGTCAGGTCGCGTCCGAATTTCTCCAGTGCCTGGTAGGTGCCCTCGGGGTCCTGCGAGGTGACGCGCTGGCCGCCGCGCACTTCCTTGAGGCGCGCAAGCAGCGCGTCGCGCGGGACGACGTCGAGCGCGAGCAGCAGGTGCTCGGTCGAGATGAACTCGTCCTCGAGCTTCCGCATCTCCTCCTCGGCCCGGTCGAGCACGCGCGAGAAGGCGGTCGACGCAGTCGGCTGCTGCGCAGCGCCTTGGAGCGTCGGCTTCTCGCGCAGCGTGGCCTCCGCCTTCGCGCGCAGATCCTCGACGTCAGGGACCAGCTCTCGGGGCAGGTCCTGGCCGAGGAGCGCCAGCGCGAGATGCTCTGGATAGATCTCGGGGTTGCCGCGGCGGCGCGCGTCCTCCTGCGCCGCGGCGATCGCCTCCTGGCTCTTGATCGTCAGCTTGTTGAAGTCCACCGAGTCCTCATCAATCGTGTGTTCTCCGGGTCGTAGGGAACGAGATCGCGCCGGTACTGGCGGTGGACCTCGGCGATCTGCTCGCGCATCTCGCGTTCCAGCCGCTCCATGTGGCGCTGCATCCGTCGGAGCTGTTCCTCGAGGCGGATGACGTGCTCGACGCCGGCGAGGTTGAGCCCGAGCTCGGTCGTCAGCTGCTGGATGAGGCGCAACCGCTCGAGGTCGGCCTCGGAGTAGAGACGCGTGTTGCCGGCCGTGCGCTGCGGCGCGACGAGTCCCTTGGCCTCGTAGATCCGCAGGGTCTGCGGGTGCATGCCGACGAGGTCGGCGGCGACGGAGATCATGTACCGGGGGCGGTCGTCCATCAGCGCACCTTCTGCACCTTCTGGAGCTGCTCGAGGAGCTCGCGCTCCTTCTTGTTCGGCTTCCTCGGGACGGCGATCTTCAGCCGGGCGAGGACGTCGCCGCGGCCGCCGCCCTTGAGCTTCGGCGCCCCGCGGCCCTTGATCCGCAGGAGCTTGCCGCTCTCCGAGCCCGCCGGGACCTTCAGCGACACCGGTCCCTCCGGGGTCGGCACATCGACGCTCGCGCCGAGCGCAGCGTCGGCGAAGGTGACCGGCACCTCGACGACGAGATCAGACCCCCGGCGCTGGTAGAGCGGCGAGTCCGACACTCGCGTGACGACGATCAGGTCGCCCGGCGGGCCGCCCCCGTAGCCGGGCTCGCCCTTGCCCTTGAGGCGAATCTGCGTCCCGTCCTTGACGCCGGCGGGGATCTTGACCTTGTAGCGCTTCGTCCGCCGCTCGCGCCCGCTGCCGTGACAGCGCCGGCAGGGCTTCTCGATGATCGTCCCGCTCCCGTGGCAGCGCGGGCACGGATGCGAGAGACCGAAGAGGCCCTGGCTCTCGACGGTGACGCCGCGTCCCTTGCACTCGGGGCAGATCTGCGGCGCCGAGCCCGGCTCGGCTCCGGAGCCGCCGCATTCACGGCAGGCGACCTCGGCCTCGACCGGGATCTGCGTCTCGACCCCGCGCAGCGAGTCCTCGAACGAGAGGCTCACCTGCGCCTGAAGGTCGGCACCCCGACCTGGGCGCTGAGGCGTCTGGCCGCGCCCGAAGATGTCGCCGAGCCCTCCGAAGAGGTCGGAGATGTCGCCGAAGTCGAAGTTGAAGTTGCCGCCGCCGGGGCCGCCGCCGGGAAAGCCGGCACGCCCGTCGGCCGAGCCGAAGGCGTCGTACTGCTTGCGCTTCTCCGGATCGGAGAGGACGTCGTAGGCGCCCTGGATCTCCTTGAAGCGCTCTTCGGCCTCTTTGTCGCCCGCGTTCGTGTCGGGGTGGTACTGGCGAGCGAGCTTGCGGTAAGCCTTCTTGATCTCGTCCTGAGAAGCCGTCTTGGAGACGCCAAGAGCGTCGTATAGAGACTTAGGTCGCGTCGCCATCCTCGTCCTTCGGCCCTGCGACCACCACCCTCGCGGGCCGCAGGACGCGATCGCCGAGGCGATAGCCTTTCTGGAGGACCTCGATCACCGACCCCTCCTCGGCCGCGGACGGCTGGGTGAGCAGCGCTTCGTGCACATGCGGGTCGAACTTGCCATCCGTTGCGACCGGCGCCAGGCCTTCCCGCTCGAGGAGCTGCTCGAGCTGGCGGTGGACGAGCTTGACGCCTTCCTCGAGCTTCGCCTCCTCGTGGGCGTGAGCCGCCTCGAGCGCCCTTTCGAGGTCGTCGAGCACCGGCAAGAGCTCTTTGACGATCCGCTCGCCGGCCCGCGCGACCAGGCTCTCCTGGTCGCGCGCGGCCCGCTTGCGGTAGTTGTCGAACTCCGCCTTGACTCGCTGGAGCGTGTCGATCAGCTCCTCGTTCTCGGCGCGGAGCGCCTCCAGCTCGATGACTTCGGCCTGCTCCTCTGTCTGCTCGGTGTTCTCCACCTCTTCAGCAGCCATTACGCCTTCTTCGCTTCCTCTTCGTCGATGACCTCGTAGTCAGCCTCCTCGACCACCTCGTCGTCAGACGACGTGGTGCCGTTCCCGTCCGTCTGGGCACCCGCTTGTGCGGCGGTCGCCTGGGCGTACACGGCTTCGGCCAGCTTCTGTGAGGCCTCCTGGAGCGCCTCCGTCTTTTGCTTGATCTCATTGACGTCCGAGCTCTCGAGCACGCCCTTCAGCTCCATGATCCGGCCCTCGATCGTCGAGGCCTCGGACTC
>Ga0307278_10000080_pt1 | contig 45407 bp, 40 predicted proteins | sample ER_DNA_117_FD_194482 | JGI IMG/M metagenome (GOLD analysis project Ga0307278, IMG submission 194482) | Bulk soil microbial communities from the East River watershed near Crested Butte, Colorado, United States - ER_DNA_117 | ecosystem: Environmental > Terrestrial > Soil > Floodplain | place... | reverse complement strand
CGTCGTCGGTCACGCTTGCGGTCACGTCGGCGGTGCCGGCGCCCGAGTCGTCCGACCAGGTGCAGTCGAACGAGCCGGTCTTGGCGCTCGCGTCGAAGAGCTCGTTCGAAGACGTGCCGTGGATGCCGCAGTCGACCGAATGGCTCGGGAAGGTGTCCGCGGAGCCGGGGTCGGTCCAGCTGTAGCTGTAGTGCTTGAGGTCGCCCTCGTTGGCCGAGGTCGTGCCGCTCAGGCTGACGCTCGGGTCGACGTTGTTGACGGTAACGTCGAAGGTGTCGCTTTCGGAGCCGGTGTCGTCGTCGGTGACCGTGATCGAGACCGTGCTCGTGTCGGAGGCGGTGCCGGTCGGGTCGTCGTCGGCGAAGCGGCAGTCGAAGCTGCCGTCCCCGGTCGCCGCGTTGAAGGCAACCGAGCCGACGAGGACGCCGGAGGCGCCGCAGGAGGGCGTGCCGTGCGTGAAGGAGTCGCTACCTGGATCGGTCGTGTCGAAGCTGTAGCTGCGCAGGGTCTGGCTCTCGTTGACCGGGCTCGGGCCGCTGACGTCGACGCTCGGGTCGACGTTGCTGACGGTCACGAGCTGGTCGGCCGAATTGCCGGTCGCTCCATCTTCGTCGGTGAAGCTGATCGTGACATGAGTCGGATCCGAAGCAGTCCCCGTCGGGTTGTCGTCGGGGAATTCGCACGTGAAGCTGCCGGTCTTGGTACCGGTGTTGCCGCCGATCGAGTAGGAGCCGCTGACCAGGCTGCCGCTGCTGCCGCAGTCGGGTTTGCCGGCGCTGACCGCGTACGTGTCGTTACCCGGATCGGTGACGGAGAAGTTGTAGGTCTTGGTCTGACCCTCGTTCGCGCTCGCCGGCGAGAGCGTGTACGAGACGCTCGGAGCGACGTTGTTGATCGTCACGGACTGCGCAGCATTGTTACCCGCAGCCGCGCCGAAACCGGAATCTGTGGCCTGAGCCGAAACGGTAGAGCTGTTGGGTCCATCCGGGAAGGTGCAGTCGAAGCTCCCCGAGCTATTCGTGTTGGTGTCGTTGCTCTTCGTGCCGTTGGCGCCGCAGCTCGTGCTGACCGAAGCGATCGTGTCTCCGTCGGCATCGCCGATCGTGTAGCCGTAGGAGTGGATCGAGCCCTCGTTGACGGTGGTGTCGTTCGCGCCCGAGAGGGTGACCACGGGCGCCGTGTTGGCGATCGTGACGCTGCTCGACTCCATCGTGCCGTCGAAGAGCCCGTCGTTCGGAGTAGCCGCGAGGATCACCAGGTCGCCCTTGCTCGGATTGATCGAGGCGGGCGGGCTCGCGCCGCTGCAGCTGCTCGTCGCGTAGCTCTGAGTCAGGTCGAGCGAGGCGCTGCGCACCCCGGGCGCCGCCGAAGAGCTCGACTCGGTCTTGACCGTGCAGGTGTTGACGCCGCGGGTGATTCGCCAGACCCAGGCGACCGAGACGTTGTCTCCGTCCGGGTCGCTGGTCGTGGTCGAGCCGCTCAGGTTGTCGTTCGTCTTCGGCGACGCGGGGCTGAAGCCGGGCGCAGTCACAGCCGGAACCCGATCCCACGTGACAGCGTTGTCCGTGGACGTCGAGGCTGTGTTCCCGTTGGTCGCGGCGTCCTGGGCAGAGTTGGCCGGAATGCTTGCGACAACGGTGCCCCGGGAGGTCATGCCCGTGACGGCGACGTCGTAGGTGGTGCCGTCGTTCGGCGCGATCTCACTGACCGTGGCGCTCTTCGTCTCGCCTGAGGTGCTGCCGGCAAACGACACGTCCGAGCCGGCGAGGCCCGTGACGGCCTCGCTGAAGACGGCCGTGTAATGGATCGTGGCGCCGGTCGTAGGGTCTCCCGCTGCGCCGGCGGGCGTCTGATTGATCGTCACCGTTGGCGCAGTCGTGTCGACCTTGAAGACGTCGAACGTGACGAAATGCTTGCCGTCGCCGACGAGCTTGAGCCGCCACTGGCCGCTGTTTGCCACTCCGAGGGCGGGGCACGCAGTCGTCGTCGCGGTGTCGTAGGCGGCGAGCCGGTTCCAGTTGGCCCCGGTCGCGCCGGTGTTCGGCTGGTACTTGAGGAATGTCTCGGTGTCAGGCGCGGGCTCGCTCTTCGGAGCCAATCCGTTGGCGTCCGCGTCCGGACGGTCGCCGCCGCCCGTGTTCTTGCACGCGGCTGTTCCCTCCGTCTCTCCGGGCTTGATCCAGGTGGCGTTCCAGTCGTTCTTCGACGGATCCAAACCGGCGAACGTCAAGAACGCGTTTTCACCGGTCGTGAAGCTGCTCCGCTGCGTGGTCAGCCCGGAGTTGCTGTAGATCGTCACCTTGGCGACTTCGAATGCCGCGCTCTGGGACTTCTCGAAGCTGCCTCCAACCCCCGTGGTGTCGGCATTGCAGGCCGTGAGAGAAGCAGCGTCCGTCGAAGCGCTGTACTGCCTCAGCTGGAACGAGTACTCGCTGGCGGTCGAAACAGGATCGCTCGCCTGCACCGTGTACGAGTAGGAGACGGAGCCGCCTGCGCCGTTCAGCGTGCAGGTCGGGCTGTTGCGAACTGCGTTCGTCGCGCTGAGGATGAAGAATTTGTACGAGCGATGAGCCGCACCGGTAGACGAGTCGATGGTCGAGTCGGACGCGATCGTGTCCCCCGCCGTGTAGAGGTAGTCCTCCGGTCCGGCGATGCTTCCGAGATAGAGCTTGCCGACGTTGAATGCGTCGATGAACTCGGTCTGCGCGAGCACGGCATCATCCGAGCCGAGGACGTCGACGAGGTACCTGCCTTCGATCGCAGGATTCCCCTGGAGCTGGTAGTCGTAGGAGAGGTCTCCGAGGAAGTCGGTCGTGACCGTGTCGCTCCCGGGCTCGAAGCTGCCGTCGCCCCTGACGACTGAGCCGTCGGGCCGCGTCACTTTGACGACGACGTCACAGTTCGGCGCGTATCCGATGCCCGTCATGTGGACGATGCTGCCGGGGTCGTACACGGGCTGGTCGGTCGCCACGGCTTCGGTCCCCAGCTGTGCGCAGGGAATCCCCGTCGTCGCGGACGCGTTCTGCGCGAAGGCCGCCTGGAGGACGAACGCGAGCGCCACGAGCAGTATCGGCGCGAGCCTCAGCCCCCGCCGCCTACGTGTCGTGATGGGAGGACAGAACGCGTCGTCGCGCGAAGTTCCGCCCTCGTCTGGAGAGACCCCTGGCCGCACCTAGCACCCCTTCCCCTTCGCTACTCGCCGCAGTGGAGCCCGCGAGCCAAGAACCGCAGCGCTCGCAAGCTAGTACCACGAGAATGACCCCCTCGAGCATGAAGAACAATGGGTCAGTTGCACTATTCCGCCGCCGAAACGTCCTAGTCGCAGTGACCTAAGGGCTCAAGCCGCAGAGCAGGCCAAGCGGGCGACGTTCTCCAGTGAATCCCTACCGAGCCTCTACTTCGTGCCCAGCTGAGTCACAAACCGCTTCGCCAGCTTGCAGACCATCGTGTACGCCGGGTCGAAAACGTTGCCGACGTCGTACTCGACACATTGACCGAGGAGTGTGCTCGCCGACAGCGCGTCCAGCTCGTAGTCTTCCTGGAGCCAGCGCAGCATCTCGGTCGTCGCGTGCTGGAGAGCCTGATCGAGCGGACGCGCATTCCCGACGGTGAAGATGTAGTCCTCGCTCTCGCCGCGCGGCCACGAGCTGCCCTTACCCTTGCGGACGGAAACGGTGAACTGCACGTCCATCGAGATCTCCAGTCCGGTCCCGACGATCTCGCCGTCGCCCTGAAGCGCGTGACCATCCCCGAGGAAGAAGAGGGCACCGGGCACGAAGACCGGAAACAGCGCCGTCACCTGCGGGCCGAAGCCGGGGTAGTCCATGTTCCCGCCGTGCGGGCCTGAGGTGGCTGTGCTGATCGCTTCGCCCTGAGCGGGGGCGACCCCAAAGCAGCCGAGCATCGGCGCGAGCTCGAGGGTCAGCCGGCCCAGCCGTGTCGGGAGCAGCAAGGTCGCGGTTCCCGCTTCACGATCGATCGCCCACTCGGCGACGACGCGGTCTGCCCGGAAAGCCGGAAGCTCGGGAACGTAGGCGGGGTCGACGGCGTTGGCTGCGACGGAGGTCGAGCTCCCCGCGGAGTCCCGATTCGGCCAGATCCGGTCCAGGTGGACGGCGAGGATGTCGCCCGGCTCGGCGCCGGTGACGAAGAACGGCCCGGTCTGCGCATTGGCGAGCTCGACCTGCTGTTCACCGCGGGCGTCGCGGCCACCGGCGTCGAGGGTGCTCGTGCGCACCGTGTCGCCGTCCGCGATCTGCAGTACCGGATCGTAGGATCCCAGGGTCCCGTGAAACGTCGTTGGCTCGAAATCGTGGGTTGCCATCCCCGCGGAGAACGCTACTCGAGGGTGCTCCGCCAGGCGGGGTCGAGAAGCTCACCGGCAAGGTTTTGGAAAAACCGTGCCTCCGAACTGGCCAGACCGGCTGTGAAAGAGCTTCCCGACGGGTTTCTCCTCGTCAGGATCGCGTAAAAGACGCAGGCCGCGAGGTACGAGCCCGCGCGGTTCGTGTGCCCGTCGCTTCCCCATAGGTCGAGCTCGGGCCGGCGTCGTTGAGCTTCGACTAGCGCCGGCCCCACGGGCGCGACCGGCAGTCCCAGTACTGCGGCGAGGTCCGACTCGTCTCGGTACCACCAGGTCATGAAGAGGACCGTGCTGGCGCCGCCTGCCGCGATCCTCCTCTGGAGATCCCGCACGTACGGGTCCGTGTCCCGGCGACGCTGATCGATGGAAGCCGAGGCTCGCCGGCTGTGCTCCTGGAGGATGACCGCGTCCCAGCGAACGTCTTCCAGAAGAGCTCGGAGGCGGTCATCGCCGGCGGCGCTCCGGAGCGACCAGCCCGGCGCCGTGTACCAGACGGCAAAAACCGGTTGTGCACCCTCGTCAGCCGCGGCGAGTTTCTGGACGAGCCCGGGCATGGCGTTGTAGTACGTCGCGCTGTTCCCGACGAACAGAACGCGCATCCCCTGGCGACTGCTGCGCGCGAGCTCGAGGTCGCCCTGGAGAACCGGGGCGAAGGGGTTTCGGATCACGCCCGCCTGGATGAACCCGACGTACAAAGAGACGCCGGCCACGAGCCCGGCGCTGATGCAAACGAAGGCTCGAACCAGCCGAGCAGGCCGCGATCGTTCCCTTCTGCCGGAGGCCCTGGCCATTGCTAGCGCATCGGCGCGCGCGAAGGGGCGCTTGATCCCGCCAGGCACGAAAAGGTCTCAGAAAGTGCCAAGTCCCGCAGACCCGAAGGCCAGCAGGACTTGACGAGGCGACTCTCTCACGTCGCGGCCGCAGCTGTCAAATGGGAGGTGACCGCCCGCTGCGGCGAGCGCGCCGAGGGCAATCGTGAAGGCCACGAAGAAGGCGTCGCCCTGGTTGTCGACCTCGATCCCGGCCGTGGTGGGCGAACGCTTCGCGCAGGCGGCTCCGATGCTCCGCGAGCGCCTGCGCGTAGCCCTCGGCGCCCAACTCGTGCAGCAGGCGAGTCGATCCTCCGATGTCCGTGAACAGGAAGGTGAACGTCTCCGAGGGAAGCTCGCTCATCTCTGGAGATGGGTCACGACCGGTCGAGGCGCGGGCGGGAGTTATCGTTTGGTGGCTCCAGACCGGAGAGCAGTTCGAAGCAGAGGAGGTTGCCATGAAAAAAGCGAGCGTTCAGGCATTTCCTCCGCTTCTCGCCGTAACGGGCTGAAGCTCTTCGAAAGGAGTTCTCCATGCAGCACATTCGGGCTGCCACGCTCGACGATGTCGAGCGTCTCGCCGCGTTCATGGGCCGCTGCACGCTTGCGCACCAGGGTGTGCGTCGCGCATCGGTCGACGAGATGCGGCAGCGGCTTCGAAGCCGAGCACCGATCCTGCGTTCGACACCTGGGTCGTCGAGCGTGACGACTCGAAGGTCGTGGGCTTCGGCCAGGTCTGGACCGAGCATCCGCACACCGAAGCCGTCTGCTACGTCCGCGTCGATCCCGACTGCACCGGGCAGGGCATAGCGACCGCGCTGCTCGAACGCGGAGCCCGGCGGGCTGAGCAGCTCGCCGCGCGCGCGGAAGCCGGCGCGCGAGTCGCCCTGCTCGCGACCAGCTGGCCCAACGACCGGTCGGCGGCGCGGCTGCTCGAGCGCGCGGGGTTCGCACCGCTCCGCTATTTCCTGCTGATGACGATCGACCTCAACGAGCGGCCGGAACCCGCTCACCGGGCCGCTGATGTCGAGGTTCGCGCGCTCGACGAGAGCAGCGACCTGCGACCGGTCTACGAGGCGCAGACAGCGATCTTCCGCGATCACTGGGGTGAGGCGCAGCCGGATTTCGAGGAGTGGCTCCACGAATACAGCGGGTTCGATCCGACGCTCTGGTTCGTCGCCGAAGACGCGGCGGGAATCGCCGGCTTCGCGCTCTGCCTGCCGGAGTTCGCCGAGGACAAGGATGCCGGCTACGTCGGCGAGCTCGGGGTGCGTCCCGACCGCCGCGGCGCCGGCCTCGGTCTCGCCCTGCTCCTGCAGACGTTCAGCGCCTTCGCCGCGCGCGGCAAGCAGCGCGTCTCGCTGCACGTCGATGCCGAGAACCTGACCGGAGCGCTGCGGCTCTATACGCGGGCCGGAATGCGAGCCGAGCCGCGGATCGTCGTCTGGGAGCGCGAGTTGACCTTCGTCGCGTAGACGCGCGAGAGCCCGGCGGTGAGGCCGGGCTCTCGGGGGTGGTCCTGTCTAGGGGCCGGACTTGACGCTGACGACGTCGAACGACTTGGTCACGTAGACGGTGACCCTGGTGCCGTCGCTGCGCACCATGTGGGCCTCGTACGCCGCGTTGCCGTCGGCGTCCGTCTCGACACGTTCGATCGTGCCGCCGCTCACCTTTGCAAGCGCTGCCTTGCGGACCTGCGCCGCGGTGTCGCCGGTGAGCAGCGTCTCGTCGGCCCGTTGCGGCGGCAATCCCGCCGGGCCGCGGTTGGCTGCGGGGGAAGCTGAGTTGCCGTTGCTCGAGCTGCTGCCGCCCCCAGAGGCTGCGCCGGCGATTGCCGAGCCTCCGAGGGCGAGCGCCGTCATCGAGGCGACGATTAACAGGGTGTTCTTGACCTTGTCCGTCATGGCCTTCCTTTCTGTTGGGGATTGGGCGGACGTCCCCAGGAGACCATCGCGACCTGAGAGCGGCCTAAGCCGCGGCTAAGAACTTCCTCTGAATTCCAGCCGATGATCGTTCCCGACCGATGGGGCCCTTGCGGGGGCCTGCCTGAAGATCGTTCAGCACCCTCCTTGACAATTCGCTTCCGAGAAGAGCAAGCTGTGAGCTAGACAACGAACGCCCAGAGCCGTTGTCTGCGGCCCTTCGGCTCCCAGCAGGGAGGCAAGTGAACGTGGCCGCCACCAAGGGAGACGATCATCGCGCCGACCTCGTCTGCGAGGGCGGCGGCATGAAGGGGATCGGCCTCGCCGGCGCCTACGCCACGCTCGAGGAGCAGGGGTGGGAGGTCCAGAACGTCGCCGGAACCTCAGCGGGCGCGATCACCGCCGCGGCGATCGCCGCCGGGTACCGCGCGGACGAGCTCCGCGAGATCACGTTCGGGCTCGACTTCCGGCGTTTCGAGGACAAGTCCTGGCAGGACCGGATTCCGCTCGTCGGCAAGCCGCTCAGCGTGCTGATCGAGAACGGGATCTACAAGGGCGACGACTTCCTCAGCTGGATCCGTGACCTGCTCGCGGCCAAGGGCATCCGGACCTTCGCCGACCTGCGCACCGACTCGGACGACCCGAAGTACTCCTCGCGGCTGCAGGTGATCGCCTCGGATCTCAGCAGCCGGCGGCTCCTCGTCCTGCCGCGGGATGCCGGAGTCCTCGGCCTCGACCCCGACGAGCTCGAAGTCGCGCTCGCGGTGCGCATGAGCATGTCGATCCCGATCTTCTTCCGGCCGGTGCGGATCACGGACAAGACGGGCCAGGATCACGTGATCGTCGACGGCGGGATGCTCTCGAACTTCCCGGTCTGGCTCTTCGACTGCGAGGACGACGAGGCTCCGGAGTGGCCGACTTTCGGCCTCCTCCTTGTCGAGCCTGATCCGAAGACGCCGATCGCGAAGCGGATTCCGAAGCCGATGCACGCCCCGCTGGGCGCCCGTGGCCTCACGCAGCTCCTGTCAGGCCTGTTCCACACGATGATGGAGGCGCACGACCGCCTCTACATCGAGAAGGCCCAGTTCGCCCGGACGGTTCCCATTCCGACACTCGGCGTCCGCACGACCGAGTTCGACCTCACGCGGAACCGCGCGCAGGCGCTCTTCGACTCCGGGCGCAAGGCGGCCGAGACGTTTCTTGCCACCTGGGACTTCGACGCGTACATCGCCGAGTTCCGGAGCGGGAAGACGCAATCGCGCCGCGACGAGCTGGCCGCGCTCTATCGGGAGAAGGGAGCCGCAGTTGTCTAGTTCGGCAACGCCGGCAACAGCATTCTCCTTGCGGCGCCTCCGCCACCGGGCCGACGAGGCGGCAGCGGCCGAGGCCGAGGCCGAGGCGGTCACGTTCCCGGAGCTCGTCTGGGCGCATTTCCGGCGCCAACAGGAGTTGCGGGAGAATGACGATCTGCACGGGCCGGCCGAGGCCGAGTATCGCCGGCAGCTGGCCCGCTTCGTGAAGGCGCACGGCAAGCTCCTGAACGCCTACTGGTGCACGAGCGAAGCCTCGGCGGTCGCCTTGACCGAGCAGAAGGGCGCGCGGGTGTGGGGCTTCCTCTGGCGGCGTCAGCCCAGCATTCGCTTCCACGCGGCCACCGACTGGGTGACGAAGGGCGCCCCGGACATCGGACACTCGCTGCACACCTGCGAGACGCTTGCGATCAGGGTCACGGAGGTCCTCGCCGGAACAAGCGAGCGAATAGGGATGCAATGGATCCTCTCGGTCGCGGGCTATCTCCTGGGAGTCGTCGACCAAGGCGAGGGCAAGCCGGCTCCTGCCGAGGTGAAGAGGGCGGTTCACCGGGCGCACAACGAGCTCGCCCAGGTGGAGACCTACTACGACCGGGCAGGCGAGAAGACAGGGCGCCTCATCTACTTCTCGGGAATGATGCTCGGTCTCGCCGCGCTCATAGTGCTAGCGGGGATCGGAACGGGCCTCTACGCGATCTTCGGGAACTTCCAGCTCTCCGACCCGGACACCCAGACCTTTTACATCTGTTACGGGATGGGTGCCGTCGGGGCGCTCGTGAGCGTGATGACGAGGATGGCCGGGGGAGGCAACTTCACCATCGATTACGAGGTCGGCCGGCCCGCGCTGCGACGCGTGGGCAGCTTCCGGCCGATCATCGGCGCAATCTTCGCCGTCGTCCTGTTCTTCGCCCTGAAAGGGGACCTGATTCGGCTCCAGGCCGCCACGGGGGAGCACACGTCGACGTACTTCTACGGAGCGCTCGCCTTCGCCACCGGCTTCAGCGAGCGGCGTGCGAAGATCGTCCTCGGCGGTGCGTCGAAGGTCCTCGGCGGTGGGGACGCCGGCGAGGGTGAGCCAAAGAAACCTCCGCCGCGACGGCGAGGCAGACCCGCGGCCGAGGCGGAGAGCACCGGTTGAGGGCGGTGCTAGAACGTGCCACGCTCGGAGATGCGGTGCCAGAGTTGACCGAGCTACCCGACGAGATCTCGCTCCGCCCTGGAGAAGAAGCGACGGTACTCCTACCGAGCCACGCCGGAGCGGGTTACGTGTGGGAGGCGGATGTGGACGACGAGGCCGTGGCGGAGGCCTCGACGCAGTTCGAAGGTGCTGACGATGCGGCGGTCGGCCAGAGGACGTTCAGTCGGAACGAGCTGCTGACCCTTCGGGGTCGGAGCGCGGGCACGACCTGTGTCCGCCTCGTCCAACGACGAACGTGGGAGAGGGATGTGGAGCCAATCGGCGCTCACGCCCTCACGGTCACCGTGGTCGCCGACAAGGAGGGGGCCACCGAGCGAGGAGGTACGCAGTGAGCAACTCTGTCAACGGAGGCCTTCGGGCCCGGCCCATCGAGAGGTTCGGCTGGGTTCCGGATCTTCCCGACGCCCGGGATTTCCTGTATTCGGCGCCGGAGGCCGTCCTGACGAAGCTTCCGAAGAAGGTCGACCTCAGGTCGAAGATGCCGCCGGTCTACGACCAGGGGCAGCTCGGAAGCTGCACCGCGAATGCGATCGGGGCGGCGTTCGAGTTCGACCAGGTCAAGGAAGGCCTGACGGACTTCATGCCCTCGCGCCTGTTCATCTACTACAACGAGCGGGCGATGGAGGGGACGATCGACACCGACAGCGGGGCCATGATCCGCGACGGGATGAAGAGCGTCGCCAAGGTGGGCGTCTGCCCGGAGACGACCTGGCCGTACGACATCCCGCGCTTCACGGAGAAGCCGCCGAAGACGGCCTACGACGAGGCGAGCAAGCACCAAGCGGTGATCTACCGCCGCGTGCTCGGCAACCTGCACCAGATGCAGGGCTGCCTCGCCTCCGGCTACCCGTTCGTCTTCGGGTTCTCGGTCTACGAGAGCTTTATGAAGCCTGAGGTCGCCAGCACCGGCGAGGTGCCGCTGCCCCCGCGCGGCGAGCAGCTAATCGGCGGGCACGCTGTCGTCGCCGTCGGCTACGACGACAAGATCCAGCGCTTCATCGTGCGCAACTCCTGGGGCAAGGACTGGGGGATCAAGGGCTACTGCACCATGCCCTACGGCTATCTCACGGATCCAGGGCTGGCGCGTGACTTCTGGGCCATCTACGGCGTGGAGAAGGCGGCCACGGCGCGACGCACGACTTCGCGCAAGAAGAGCACGACGACGCGGAAGCGACGAGCAGCAGCCAAGCGCTGAGGATGGCAGCGGAGTTCGACCGGGGGCCGTCGCAGGCGATCGCTTCGATCTGCCTGCGCTGCCCCCGGCCGGCCAAGCCCAAGGCGTTCTGGACGGCGTGGGGGCCCGTGTTCTACCGCGGGCGACTCGACGGCACCGCCCGCGTGCTCTGCATCGCCTCCGATCCCGGCCCGACCGAGCGGATCGCGCACCGGACGCTCGTCGGTGACGCGGGCCAGCGCGTGCAGGGCTTCCTCGCGAAGCTGGGCCTGAGCCGGTCGTATCTCTGTGTGAACGCCTTCCCGTATGCCCTCCATCCGAGTTGGGGGCAACAGGCCGACGAGCTGCTGGCCGAGGCGGCCGAGCAAAAGTGGCGTCACCAGTTCTACGACGCCGTGCGGCCCCCGGACCTGGAGGCGGTGATCGCATTCGGAGCAAACGCGCAGGCGGCTTTCGAGCTGTGGCCGCACAACCCGAACGTGCCGGTCGAGCGCATCCCGCATCCGAGCAGCCGCGACGAGGGCGCTCTTCTCCACGCCTGGCACGACGCAGTGGGGAGATTGCGCCAGAAGGTGACGCCTGATGCTGACGGGAGCGCCGACGGCCCGAACTATGGCTCGTCGTTCGACGAGGACGACTACGCACCGATCCCGAGACGCGATCTTCCTTTCGGCGTCCCCGAGTTTCTCGGCGACGACTCAGCGGGCCGTCAAGGGCATCCGCGGCACAACAACTGTGTCTCGCGACCGAGCCCGGACGACGGCCACACGCTGCTCTGGAAGGCGCCGAAGGACGACTCGCCTTGAGCGAGTTCGCGCGCGTCCCGGTCGATCCGCTCGACGGCCCGACGTTCGCCCTGGGCGGGCGAGTCGTGACGATGAACGACAAGAAGCAGGTCCTCGACGACGGTGTCGTCTACGTCAGCGGGGGCTCGATCGTCGCGGTGCAGAAGGCCGGCGCGGCCGCACCCGACGGCTTCGACGGCGTGAAGGTGCTGGAGACGAGAGGGACGATCTACCCCGGACTGATCGACCTGCACGACCACCTGAGCTACAACGCGATTCAACTCTGGGACGTCCCGAAGCGCTTCACGAACCGCGACCAGTGGGCCCAGGGCGACACGTACCGCAAGCTGGTCACCGGGCCCATGAAGGCACTCGCCCACACCCCGAAGTACGTCCCGGCCGTCGTCCGCTACGTCGAGTGCAAGTGCCTGGTGGGCGGGACGACGACCACGCAGGGCATGACACTCTCGAGCTTCGCCGGCATCCAGCGCTTCTACAAGGGAATCGTCAGGAACGTCGAGCAGACGGACGAGCCGGACCTGCCCGAGGCGGCCACGCACATCGCCGACGTCGCGGCGAAGGACCACGAGAGCTTCCTCAAGCGCCTCGAAAGCGTCTCCTGCATGCTCTTGCACCTCAGCGAGGGCACTGACGAGTCAGCCCGCGAGCACTTCCTGGCCTTGCAGGCGCCCTCGGGAGAGTGGGCGATCACCGGCTCGCTGGCGGGGATCCACTGCGTCGCCCTCCAGAGGAAAGACTTCGAGCAGCTCGCCAAGGCCGAGGCGGCGATGGTCTGGTCGCCGCTCAGCAACCTGCTTCTCTACGGGAAGACAGCCGACGTCGACCAGGCGCGCGAGGCGGGCGTGCTGGTGGCGCTCGGGCCGGACTGGTCACCGAGCGGGAGCAAGAACCTGCTCGGGGAGCTGAAGATCGCGCGGCTCGTCAGCGGGCTGGGTGGCGACAAGCTCTCCGACTTCGAGCTGCTCTCGCTGGCGACCCGCAACGCGGCGAAGATCCTCCGCTGGGACAAGCAGCTCGGCACGCTCGAGGGCGGCAAGCGCGCCGACATCCTCGTCGTCGCGGGAGACGGCGGAGACGGACACGCCCATCTCTTCACACGAAGCGAGCACGACGTCGAGCTCGTCGTCATCAACGGTGTCCCGCGCTACGGCGCAAGCCAGGTCGTGCGGCGGCTGCTCGGGGAGACTGCGGCGGAGGCGGAGGCCGGCACCGTGGGAGGGCGGGCCCGCCTCTTCTATCTCGTTCAGCCGAGCAGTGACCCTGTTGTCGGCGACCTGACCTTCGCAGAGGCGACCAAGTTGCTCTCGGACGGCCTCAAGCACTTGCCCGACCTCGCCAAGGACCTGGTCGCGCGGCCCGAGCTCGACCCTGACGCGCTGCTCCTCGTACTCGACCACGAAGAGCCCGACGGCACCGACCAGCGACCGCATCTGCCGAACCGGAACGGGGACCTCACGGCGATGCTGAACGAAGCCGAGCGGGCAACGCCGCTTTCCGACCTGCTCGTGCCGTTGACCCTCGATCCGCTGACGGTCTCGGACGACAGCGGCTTCGTCGACGCGCTCGCGAAGCAGGCGAACCTACCGAAGGAGGTAGCCGCTCATGTCACCGACCTCTTCTGACGCCTAGCGATGGCGAGACCGCGACGAGCGCCGCAGAAGCGTGCTGCGGCGAAGAGACCGGCAGCCCGGACGACCTACGTGAAGGCGGTGGTCGACGAAACGGCGGCCAACCTGCAGAAGATCGAGCACATCGTCGTCCTCATGCTCGAGAACCGCTCGTTCGACCACATGCTGGGCTACCTGTCGCTGGAGGGCGGCCGCTCCGAGGTCGACGGCCTGAAGGCCGGCATGTCGAACAAACACAAGGGGAATACCTACAGAGTCCGGCACCTGCAGCGCACGGCCTTGACGAAGCCGGAAGATCCGTGTCACGGCGGGGCGTGCATCGCCGAGCAGACCAGCAACGGCATGGGCGGTTTCGTCTCCAACTTCGCCAAGAGCCGCCCCGACGCACCGCACGTCGGCCTGGTCATGGGGTACTACAACGGCAGCGACCTGCCGGTTTACGACCACCTTGCGCGTGAGTTCTGCGTGGCCGACCGCTGGTTCTCCTCGGTGCCGGGGGCGACTTGGCCGAACCGGCTGTACGCAGTCGCAGGTCGAGCGGTCGGCAGCAAAGACGGGCGGAGGGTTCCGATCTACGACGTGCCCTCGTTCGTACGGCACCTCGAGAGCCACAAGGTCTCCTGGCGGTGGTACTCGCACGATGTCGGCACGCTCCGCTTCAGCGACAGCGAGTTCTACACCGGCTACTTCCGTCGATTCGCGTACTTCGACCGACGCAGCTTCCTGGCGCCCAGGAACTTCCTCGACGACGCGAAGGACGGGAAGCTACCGGCCGTCTCGTGGATCGACCCGAACTTCGTCGACGTCTCCTTCATCGGGCCGTCGGGATCGAACGACGATCACCCACCCTCGGACATCAAGGCCGGCCAGGAGCTCGTCCTCAAGGTGTACAGCGCGCTCGTCAAGAGCCCGAGCTGGGGGAAGACCGTGCTCGTCGTCACCTACGACGAGCATGGGGGCTTCTACGACCACGTCCCTCCACCGGCCGCGCAGGACGACCGGCCGGCATTTCGGACGTACGGGGTGCGGGTGCCGGCGCTCGTGGTCTCGCCCTGGACCGAGCGGGGGAGCGTCTCGAATGTCACCTACGACCACACGTCGATCATCAAGACGATCCTCCAGCGCTTTTGCGTGCGGAACGGCCAGATCCCGGACATGGGCGCGCGCGTCACGCACGCGAACCACCTCGGCGCGATGCTCACGCTTGCGAAGGCGAGGCCGCCGACGCCGCTGCAGGCCTATCGCGACGCGGTCGACCGGATCACCGCCTGGCGCGCCGACGTCTTTCGCAGCCGAGTGCTGATGGAGCCGCTCACGGTGCCGGCCGATCCCCGCGAGCTGAACGACCTCCAGCAGCAAGTGCTCGCCGCCAAGCAGTTCGTGCGCGCCCGCGGGCTGCCCGAGGGGCAGCCTTAGCGAACGACGGGATAAGCTCGGGCGGTGGGCGACAGCTTCGAGCTCGGTCGGATCGCGGGCATTCGGATCGGCGTCAACTGGAGCTGGCTCGTCGTCTTCGCGCTGATCGTCTGGACACTCGACGCGACCATCTTCCCGGATTCGAACCCCGGCCTCAGCGACGGGACCTATCTCGCGATGGCCATCGCCGCCGCGGTGCTCTTCTTCGTGTCGCTGCTGCTGCACGAGCTCGGCCATGCCCTCGTCGCGCAGCGCGAGGGAGTCGAGATCGAGGGCATCACGCTCTGGCTCTTCGGCGGGGTGGCGAAGTTCAAGAGCATGTTCCCGAGTGCCGGCGCGGAGTTCAGGATCGCCGTCGCCGGCCCGCTCGTGTCGCTCGCCATCGGAGTGTTCTTCGTCCTCGTCGCCTGGATCGCCGATCTGCCCGAGGCAGTCGACGGCGTCGTGGGCTACCTCGGCTACATCAACCTCGCGCTACTCGTCTTCAACCTCATACCCGCTATCCCCCTCGACGGGGGGCGCGTGCTCCGCTCGATCCTCTGGCAGGTGAAGGGCGACTTCCCCTGGGCGACGATTGTCGCAGCCGATATTTCCCGGGTCTTCGCCTACTTGTTGATCGGGCTCGGTCTCGCCGAGGTCTTCTTCCTCAATTCGTTCGCAGGCGTCTGGCTCGCCTTCATCGGCTGGTTCCTGCTCCAGGCCGCCGGCGCCGAGGCCCGTTATCTGGCTACCAGACAAGCGCTCGGTGGGCTTCGCGTGCGCGACCTGATGGTGCGCGACCCGGTCACCGTTGCGCCCGATCTTTCGCTGGGACGGTTCATGGACGAGGTCGTTTGGCCGCATCGCTACACGTCGTATCCGGTGGTCGACGACGGCCGCGCGGTCGGCCTCCTGCCCTTCCGGAGCGTCGCCCAGGTGCCACGCGCAGAATGGGACGGCCGTTCGGTGCGCGACGTCATGCTGCCGCTCGAGGACGTGCCGGAGCTGACCGAGGAGGACGACCTCGTCGACGCGCTGGCGAAACTCGGGAGCTCCGGGGCGGGCCGAGGGCTCGTGGTCGAGGACGGTCGCCTGGCGGGTCTGCTGTCGCTCACCGATCTCTCGCGCGCGCTCGAAATCGGCCGCCCGCCCAGGCGTCTGCGCAGGGCCGGCTAGATTTAGGGCAGATGAGGGTCGCCGTCCTCTCGGACGTCCACGGCAACTCGGTGGCGCTCGCGGCCGTGCTGGCTGAGCTCGAGCGCGAGCAACCGGACTTGATCGTTTCCGGCGGCGACCTGACCTGGGGCCCGCTGCCCGAGCAGACATTCGCACTCGCCTCGAGTCTCGACGCGCGCTTCGTCCGCGGCAACGCAGACCGCGCGATCCTGGAGAACGTGTCGTCGACCGAGCGCGAGCAGTGGATGCAGGCTCAGCACACGCCGGAGATGCGCGACTTCCTCGCCGGCTTCGAGGAGTACGTCGTCGTCGACGTCGACGTACTCGGGTCGGTGCGCTTCTGTCACGGCTCCCCACGAACCGACGAAGAGTGCGTCACTCCCGAGACACCGGAAGCGAGGGTCCACGAGTTCAGTGCGGGCGTCGCGGAGCGCGTGATCGTGACCGCGCACGTGCACATCCAATTCGACAGAGAGGTCGCGGGAATCCGGAGCGTCAACGCCGGCAGCGTGGGGCTGCCGTACGAAGGGAGGCCGGGGGCCTACTGGGCGCTCCTCGGTCCCGACATCGAGCTCAGGCGGACCGAGTACGACCTGGACGAGACCATTGCGCTCTATCGTGCCAGCGGTCAGCCGAACGTCGAGCAGATCGTCGAGATGATGGTCGAGCCGCCCGAGCCGCGTGAGGTGATCGACCATGCCGAGAAAGTCATCTTCGCCGGCTAGACGCATCGCTTCCGTCCGGGGCGCGGCCGCCTGGGTCGATCGCGTCGGGCTCGCGGTGCTCTATCCGAACGACGATCTCGTGCTGCCCTCGCTCTGGGAGGCGCTCACCGGGCGGGTCGATGTCGACTGGGCGGTACGCGAGGACGGCGGCCGATTCGTGGACTTCACTCCCGACTTCGCTCGCGTCTGGCGCTGGAAGGACGAGTTGCCCGAGCAGAGGCTCGTCTGCGCCGGCAAGCACCTCGGCGGTCGCGCGTCACTCGTCTCGCTCCGGCTCCTGCCCGCGCTCTACGCGCTGACAGGCCGTTCGGGGCGGCCAGAGGACTTTCGCGAGGAGGAGCTCTCGCCGGTCGAGCGCGACGTGGCCGAGGCGCTACTTGCCGGGGACCCGATCAGCAGCGCCGATCTGCCCGACCTCGTCGGCCACGAGCGAAAGCGAGCGCGGGCTGCCGCCGACCGGCTCCAGCGCCGCCTCGTCCTGACAGCCGCCGGTCGCGAGGAGCGCGAGCGTGGATGGCCCGCCGTCGTGCTCGACCTCCTCGCGCGCCGTTACCGACCGAGCCTGCGACGGCGTCTGCCGCAGGCCGAAGAGGCGCTCGCCGAGCTTGCGGCAACCGTGCTGCGCTCTGCTGGCGAGGTTTCGGCCGCCGACCTCGCTGCAGCGATCGGCTGCCGGCGGCATGATGCCGCAGCCGCGCTCGATCGGCTGGCGCTCGACGGGCAGGCGAGGCACCGCGACGAGGAGGGCTTCCGCGTCTGGTCGTTCTAGCGGCCGACCTCTTCCTGCGCTACAACCAAGGCATGAAACTGTGGGGATTCATGGTCGCAGCTGGGGCGTTGCTCGTCGTCGGCGCGGCCGCCCCGGGGACGCGCGCGCCGGCTCAAACGCTCGTGCGCATTGCGATGACCGCCGAGTCCTGCCGGGCGAATCCGGTGGCCGTTGGGCCCGGCAACATGGCATTCGTCGTCAGGAACCGCAGCCGCCGGCCTCGTCTTTTCACGATCGCCGGGCGCCGGACGAGGTACGTCCCGCCCAGGCATTCCAGGACGCTTCGCGTCCAGCTCACGAGGACGGGGATCTACCGGTACTTCTGCATCTCCACTGGGCCGCGGCGGGCCGTGCGAACGGGTGTCGTCGGTGTCCGACCTCCCCCTACTCCTCCTCCCCCTCCACCTGAGCATCGGATCGCCGTTCGTCTTGCCGGCGGAGCAGGTGAGTTCTACGACCGCCAAACCGGCGCCCGGTTCACCCCGCGGGGCAGCAATTACCTGCGGCGCGCAGACCAGGCGCTGCCCGACGGCCGCGTCGTTTTCCGCGGCTCGACTTTCATCGTCGGTCTGTACGACCCGGCCCGAATCGAGGCCGCGCTCGAGACGATGCACTCCGAGGGCTACAACGCCGCCCGAGTGATCCTCGACGTCGTCTGCCGGCGGGGGTGCCTCGGAAACTTCGGCACGGGCCGTCTTTCGTCGGGGTATCTCGACAACGTCACCGACTTCCTCCGCCGGGCGAAGGCGAACAGCATCTACGTCGTGCTCACGAACGAGGGCAACGTGCCCGCCGGGACGACATGGGAGGCGACGGTCAACGAGTCGTGCTGCACGACCTTCGCCGGCACGAACCTCTACTACCTCACCACAGGCGGCATCGAGGGCACGCAGCAGTTCTGGCGAGCTTTCCTGGGCGGCCTGCTCATCCGGCGCGCTCCGCTCGACGTCGTCCTCGGCTACTCGCTCGTCAACGAGGCGTACTTCGAGGGCGACAAGCCGCCGCTCTCGCAGGCCTTCGGGACGGTCACCACTGCCAACGGGCGCACGTACGACCTCGCGAGCCCCTCAGACCGGCAGCGGATGATGGACGAGAATCTCGTCAACTTCGCCGATCGCGTGCGGGCCGCGATTCGAGAGGTCGATCCGACGGCGCTCGTCGGCATGGGCTTCTTCTGGCCCCAGGCCCCGAACCCGGCCCGAGGCGGAGATCCCCGCCTCATTCGCACGGGACCGATGATCCACGACTCGGCGCTCGACTACATCGACCTCCACCTCTATCCGGGGCTCGAGCTGAGCTTTCAGGAGTACACGGAGAACTTCGAGCTGACACGGGTTACGGAGAAGCCGGTCGTGCTCGGCGAGTACGGCGCCTTCAAGTCCTCGGCGCCAACCGCGGACCAGGCAGCCTTCACGCTCGTGGAGTGGCAGCGGGACTCATGCGTCTACGGCTTCGACGGCTGGCTCCTCTGGACCTGGGACACGACCGACGAGGCTCCCGGGGAACCGGATCTCTGGACCGCCGTCGACGAGGGCGGCCTGATCGAGCGCGCGCTGGCGCCGGCCCACAGGCCCGATCCCTGCGCGGGATAGGGACTCGGACGCTCTAGCTTTCAGCTTCAGCGGCCGACATTGAGGGTATGAGGCAGCGTTATCTGCGCGCGGCTTCGATCGTGCTCGCCGCGAGCGCTGGCGTGCTGCTCGCGCCTTCGCACGAAGCCGGGGCTCAGCCTGTGGTGACGACGCGCGTCTCGGTTCGCATCGGCGCGCGCGCCTGCAAGCTCTCCCGGCCGCGGGTGCCGACCGGCGCCATCGTTTTCACCCTCCAGAATCGAACCCGCGTCGCCCACTCCTTTGCGGTGTCCGGCCGCCGGAGCAGCCTCGTCAAGCCGCGCCGCCGCCGCACGTTCCGGGTCGCGATTCGCAGACCGGGGCGCTATCGCTATGTCTGCAGGCCCAGCCGGAAGAGCCGAGGCGTGCGAGAGCGCCGCGGGATGCTCATCGTCGTCAAGCCCTCGCCGGGCAACCCGCCGCCCCCGTCGCCTCAGCCCCCGCCTCCGCCTCCGCCGGTACCGCCTCCGCCTCCGCCTCCGCCTCCCCCGGCTCCGCCACCGCCTCCAGGTCCGCCGCCGCCTCCGCCCCCGCATCGGATCGGTGTGCGCTTGGCCGGCGCTTCGGCGAGTTCTACGACCGGCAAAACAGCCAGTCCTTCGTGCCCCGCGGCTCGATCTTCGTGCGCCGCCGCCTGAACGAGACGCCCGGCAGCCAGTTCGTCTTCTCGAGTTCCACCTTCGCCGTCGGCGCCTACGACTCCGCCGCGGCCGAAAGCGCGCTCCAGACGATGAGCACTGAGGGCTACGACGTCGTCCGGGTCTTCCTGGACGTGACGTGCCGCTCCGGGTGCCTCTCCGATCCAAGCGCTCTGAACGGCCTCTCGCAGAGCTATCTGGCCAATGTCGCCGACTTCCTGTTCCGTGCGAAGGCGGAGGGGCTCTACGTGCTACTCGCCGCCGAGGCGCTTCCGTACGGAAGCAGCTACGAGACGCTGGCCAAGACGAACTGCTGCACGGCCTTCGGGCCGGTGAACACGCAGTACCTGACTGCGAACGCACCTCCGCTTCTGGCAGGCGTTGATCCCGGCGCTCAACTCGATCGGCGCTCCGCTCGACGCCGTCTGGGCCTACGAGATCGTCGCGGAGCAGTCCTTCAACGAGAGCTCGCCGCCGCTCAACCTCGGGTCGGGCCTGGTGACCACCGGGAACGGCAACACCTATGACATGGCAACTCCCGGCCAGAAGCAGCTGATGATGGACGAGAACCTCGTCTGGTGGACGGATCAGGTGCGCGCGGCGATCCTCGCCGTCGATCCGACCGCGCTCGTCGGTATCGGCTTCCTCTGGCCGAAGGGCCCGAACCCAGCGCGCGGCGGCGATCCGCGGGTCGCGCGGGCCAAGGCCGTTCTCGACTCTTCGACCGTCGATTTCGTCGACCTCCACCTGAACCCCGGGGTCGAGCTCACCTTCCCGCAGTACATGGAGAACTACGAGCTCAGCTCGCCGGCCGTGAAGCCAGTCGTGCTGGGCGAGTTCGGCGCTTACCAGTACGCATACGCGACGGCCGCCGATGCGGACCTGGCGCTGCGAGGCGTGGAGGCCGACTCCTGCCCCTACGGCTTCGACGGCTGGCTCTACTGGAGCTGGAACACGACCGAGTTCGGATCCGGGGAGAATCCATTCTGGTCCGGAACGGCGGCCGGCGGATTGATCCAGCAGGCTCTCGGCCCCCGGCTTCGGCCGGATCCCTGCGCAGCGCCTCCCGACACGGGAAACCTCGCCCTCGGCAGGCCCGTCACCGCGTCGTCTTCGGCCGCGGGGTCGTCCCCGAGCAACGTCGTCGACGGGCTCATGGCCAACGTTTGGAACTCGGGCGGCTATCCACCACAGTGGATCGAGATCGATCTCGGCGCGCCCGTCTCGATCGCGCTCGCGCGGCTCTTCGTGAGCCAGTATCCGAACGGCCCGACGACGCACCGCATCTACGGGCGCGCGACAAGCGGGGATCCGTGGCAGCTGCTGACCGAGATTTCCGGTGTCACGGTCGATAACCAGGTGCTCGAGTACTCGCCGCCGAGCCCCTGGACGAACATCCGCTACGTCCAGGTCGCGACCACAGCGAGCCCTTCCTGGGTGTCGTGGAAGGAAGTGGAGCTGGTCGCGCCGTAGTCGTTGACCGGAGTTGACCCTCGTTCGGGTATCGAGGGAAAGGCGAAACGGGGCGATTTCTAGCCTGGCGGAATGAAGTCTGCAATCCCGAGCCCTGCGCCACTCCCGATTATCGAACAGTCGAGATTTCAAGCTTTCGAGCGTGCGGGCCTGCTCGCGCGCGCTGCTCCCTTCCTCGGTGCCATGTGGCTCGCGCTCGTGGTCTATCCGCTGCCTCCCCACGGCAGCGATTCGTCCGCGCTGCTCGGAGCCGCCGTCCTCAACGCGCTGATCGTGCTCAGCGCGATCGGGCTGCCCTGGCACCGCCTCCCGTACTTCGCGCAGATCCTGCCCCCGTTCGGCTACTTCGCCGTCATCGCCCTCCTCCGCGAGGCGGACGGTGGCGCGAGCTCACCCTTCGGCGTCCTGGCGATGCTGCCCGTCTTCTGGCTCGCGCTCTACGGGTCTCGCCGGCAACTCGCCGTCAGCATCGTGGGGGTGGCGGCGGTCTACTTCGTGCCGGTCGTGCTCCTCGGCTCCCCCGAATACCCGCCCAGCGAATGGACGCGGGGGCTCCTCTGGATCTGCGTGGCGCCGATCGTCGGCTTCTCCGTCCAGTCGCTCGTCCGCCAGCTGCGCGAGCGGGCGACCGAGTCGGCGAGGCGCGCTGAAGAGCTTCAGGTGAGCCAGGAGGAGACTCGCAAGCTGGTCGTCAGCATGGCGGCGGTCACAGAGGCATCGCGCGAGATCGCCCGCACGACCGATGCGCGGCTGGCCCGAGAAATCATCTGCTCGGCGGCTTGCACCGTCACCGGTGCCGGTTTCGCAAAGCTCATGGAGCGCAGTCCTGACGGCGACCTTGTCATGACCGCGAATTACGGCCTGCAGGGAGCGCCGCCGATGACGTTCTCGCTCGAGGAGGACAGCTCCGCCGCTAGAGCTGTCTTTCTCTCCAAGAAACCGTTCTTCGTTGGGGATGCTCGCGGGCACGAGCAGATCTCCCAGCGGATCGTGCAGGCGGTCGGGGCCGTCTCGATGCAGTTCGAGCCTGTGCTCCGGAACGAGGAAACGGTCGCCGTGCTCGTCGTCGCCTGGAACCGGCAGGTCGACGGCTCGGGCCGGATTGCTGCCTCACTGCGGATGCTCGCGGCAGAGGCGGCGATGGCGCTCGAGCGCTCCGACCTGCTCGCGCGGCTGGAAGCGAGCGCGCGCACCGACGATCTGACCGGCCTCTTCAATCGCCGCGCGTGGGAAGAGGAGCTTCCGCGCGAGATGGCCCGCGCCCGGCGTCAGAGCGACCCGCTCTGCGTGGCGATGCTCGACCTCGATTTCTTCAAGAACTACAACGACCAGCGCGGTCATCAGGCCGGCGACCGGCTCCTGAAGCAGAGCGCCGCTGCCTGGGCCGATGAGCTCCGCGCGAGCGACACGCTCGCCCGCTACGGCGGCGAGGAGTTCACGGTCGCCCTTCCCGGCTGCACGCTCGCGAACGCGAAGCCAATCATCGAGCGCATGCGTGAGGTGATGCCCGCCGATCAGACCGTGTCCGCCGGGGTCGCCTGCTGGAATGGGCGCGAGTCCGCCGAGGAGCTCGTCGGCCGGGCAGACGCCGCTCTCTACGAGGCGAAGCGCTCAGGGCGGGACTGCCTCGTCACAGCCGGCGGAACTCCGCCGGGCGAGCTCAAGTCAGTAGGCCTCTGAGGCCGAACGGCCGTGTCCAGGGCCTGGCCCTGGACATGCGTCAGATCAACAGGCCTGTCAGGTACATGATCGCGATCCCGGCGAGATAGCCGCCGAGCACGTAGCCCGAGCTGAGCCCGCCGGGTGCTTGCCGGGCGACGTAGCGTCCGACCTCGACCACGACCTCGAGTGCCGCTCCCGCCGCGCCCGCGAAGAAGAGCACGCCGAGCACGTCACTCGTCACGAACCCGCCCAGCCAGGCGCCCGGGATCGCAGGGGCCCCGGCGATCAGGGCGAGCGCCGCCAACCGGCCCAACGAAACGCGACGCTGCCCCGCGATCGGCGTTGCGATCCCGAGCCCCTCCGTGACGTTGTGCACCATGAAGCCGACGACGAAGAAGCTGCCGAGGGCAAGCTCCCCGAGCGCGAACGACGTCCCGATTGCGAGCCCCTCGCCAAGGTTGTGCAAGCCGATCCCGACCGCGACGAGCGTAGCCAGCGCGACACCTCCGACCACTCCCTCGCCGCGCGCGAACTGGCGAGAGAGCAGTGTCAGCAGCAGATACGTCGAAGCCACGCCGAGCAGCACGAGCCCGACCCCGCCGAGCCCGCTCGGAAGCGCCGCCTGCAGGTCGATCGCCTCGGCCAGCGCCTCGAGCGCGAGAAACGTCAGCAGCCCGGCGGTCAGCGCCATGAACGCGGCGAGCCACTCCGGGCTCGCGCGACGGAGCGAGGGAAGCCAGGCGAGCCCGAGGGCAACGGGGAGGATGCCGACGAGAAAGCCGATCACGCCATAGCCGAGGAAGCCTTTGCCCGAAGCCTGCGGCGTCTCGACCGCGGCCGCGATTTCCTTGGACGTCTCGATTCCATGCGAGCTCGTCACCCCGATCTTCAGGGGCTCGCCGTCAATCCAGTCGTAGGGGACGACGATCGTCGCCGACCGCAGACGGCCGAGCGTCGAGTTGCCGTCGACGTGGTAAGGGACGACGGCGTCGTCGACGGTGACGGTCGCGATCGTCAGGTCGTCGCGCTGCGGATTCGTGATCTTGAAGCGAATCTCACCGGGGTGGAACTCGACGCGGCGGATATCGACCTCGTCGCGCGGCGGCGGATTCTGACCCACGAGATTGAGCAGCGAGTCGCCGGTCGTGGCGAAGAGCGAGACAGCGCCGACGAGCGCGAGTACTGGAACGAGCGCCCACAGCCGCCAGCGCGCGCCGCCAAGCCTGGCCGCGAAGGAGCCGGACTCCATCAGTCGCGGACGTCGAAGAAGCCCATCCAGCCGAGCTCGGCGAACTCGCTCTGGTGGGCGTGGAACATGAAGACGCCCGTGTTGTGGAACTCGATCTCGAGCATGCCGCGCTCGCCCTGGCAGAGCATGACCGTGTCTGTGTACTCGAAATGGTCGGTCGAGCCCGTCGGGTAATAGCGGAAGAACTCGCCGTGCAGATGGAGGGAGTTGATGAGGTCGAACTCGGTCAGGTTCGCGAGGTAGATCCGGACGAGCTCGCCCTTCTTGACCCGGATCGGATATTTCGCGTAGTAGAAGGCGCGCCCGTTGACCGTGTAGAAGTTGTTCTCACCGTCGCCGTCGGTGTCGTAGCCGTTCATCACCATCACGAGCTCGCGCGCAGGCGGGCGAGGCTTGGCCGGGTCGATGATGAAGGCGCCGTACAGCCCTTTGTGGATGTGCTTCTTCAGCGGGGTCGCATGGCAGTGGTAGAGGTGCATGCCGTATGGGCGCGCCGGGAACTCGTAGGTGAAAGATCCGCCCGGAAGCACGGTCTCGAAGACGCCGTCCATCTTCCCGGGATGGATGCCGTGGAAATGGATCGTGTGTGGATGCGAGCCCGCGTTGCTGAAATTGACGCGAAGGAGGTCGTCCTCGGTCGCGCGGATGATCGGGCCCGGAACGGAGCCGTTGTAGCTCCACGCATCGAAATGGACGCCCTGGGCGACCTCGATCGAGTGGTCGAGGGCGCTGAGGTCGTACTCGCGGACGCGGCCGGGCTGGTGGGGGAGAGCCCTCGGCGGGAAGGTGACGTCGTCCTGCGCATGCGGGCCGCCGGGCGCTGGTACCTCGGCGCCGATCATCGCCGCGTGCCCCATCTGAGTGTGTTCGTGGCCCATGTGGGTCACAGAGCGCTCGCCGTGGGCCGTGCTCGGCCACGCAAGCTTCGCCAGCGGAGCCGCAGCGACGAAGGGCAACGAGCCGGCGAGAACCTGCTTGCGAGTGAAATTTTTAGCCATGACGAACTTCTGAGTTAGAGTATAGGCAATGATTGGCGACCTGACCGACGCGTCGCAGGACTATCTGAAGGAGATCTACAAGCTCCGGATGGCAGGCCGGCGCGCTACCACGTCCGCGATCGCCGAGCGACTGGGGGTGCGCCCTCCGTCGGTGACGGCGATGCTCAAGCGCCTGACGACGCTGGGGCTCGCGAAGCATGCGCCCTACCGCGGAGTCGAGCTGACTCCGGCCGGCGAGCGTGTCGCGCTCGAGGTGATCAGGCATCACCGGCTGCTCGAGCAGTACCTGGCCCAGGCGCTCGGTCTCAGCCTCGACGAAGTGCACTCGGAGGCGGATCGGCTCGAGCACGCGCTCTCCGAAGAGCTCGAAGCTCGCATCGACCGTTCGCTGGGCTTTCCGACGCATGACCCGCACGGCGATCCAATCCCAGATGCAAAGCTGCGCATCGCGCGCGCGCGGCTGCGGACACTCGCCAGTCTCGAGCCGGGGGACGAGGCGACGATCCGCCGTGTGCCGGACGGCGACGACGAGCTCCTTCGCTATCTCACCAAGCTCATGCTCGTTCCGGGCAAGAAGGTGAAGCTCCGCCGCGCCGAGCCCTTCGGCGGCCCGCTCACCGTGCGCGTAGGCAAAGCCGAGCACGCGATCTCACGCGAGCTCGCCGCCGGCATCGGCGTCGCCTAGTGCCGTCACGTTCGGCCGTCAGCCCGGCGGGCGCAACACCGCGAACTGGTCGGTCACCTCTAGCTTCGGCGCGGTGAAGCGGAACAGCGCCGCCGGCCGTCCGCCCGCGCGGCCCGGCTCGCGGCGCGTGCCGGTGGGCTCGAGCACGCCGCGCCGCACGAGCACCCGCTGGAGGTTCGTTGCCGAGAGGTCGTGGCCGAGCGCGGCCGCGTAGATGTCGCGCAACTCGCTGAGCGAGAAGGTCCCGGGCGCGAGGGCGAAGCCGATATTCGTGTACGAGAGCTTCGCCCGCAGCCGCTCGCGGCCGGCGAGCGTGATCGCCCGGTGGTCGAAGGCGAGCTTCGGAAGCCGGTCGACGGAATGCCAGTCGGTGTCGTCGGGGAGGGCGGGGTCGACGCCGCGCGGGACGAGCCCCAGGTAGGCGGTGGCGAGCTGCCATTCCTTTGGATGCCGTCCCGGGTCGCTTCGGGTCTCGAGCTGCTCGAGGTGCGAGAGCTCGCGGACGTCGACCTTCGCGGCGAGATGCCTGCGGATCGAGCCCTCGAGCGTCTCGCCGGGCTCGAGATAACCGCCCGGGAGGGACCAGGCCCCGGCGAACGGCTCCTTTGCGCGCTGCCAGAGCAGCACCTGCAGCTTGCCTGCGCGCACCTGGAAGACCACCGCGAGGGTGACGTGAACAGGTCTGGTAGACTCGGTCATAGGTTTTCGACTATCAGTCTAAAACTACCAGGAGTTGATGATGTCGACAGTCGAGGTTGCTGCACCGCCCATTCGCCGCGACGTTGAGGAGGTGCTCCGCGAGCACGGCTTCACGCGCTTCCACCGCAAGGCCGTCATCGTCACCGGGGCCGCCTGGACGTTCGTCGCCATGGAGATCTTGCTCGTCGGCTTCGTTGCACCGATCTTCACGGCGCTCTGGGGCCTGAACGGCCGCATGCAGGGCCTGGTCAACAGCGCGGCGCTGGCCGGCTCGCTCGTCGGCAGCCTCGGGCTCGGCCGCCTCGCCGACCGGATCGGCCGCCGCGCGATCTTCCAGTACTCGATCCTCTGGTACGCAGCGTTCACTGCGATGACCGCGCTCTCCTGGGGCCCGTGGTCGGTGATGACCTTCCGCTTCCTCGCCGGGCTCGGCCTCGGCGGCATGCTCGTCGTCGACCCCTCGATGCTCGCCGAGTACCTGCCCCCGCAGCGCCGAGGACGCCTCCTCGTCTTCCTCGACTTCTGGTGGCCGGTCGGCCTGCTGCTCGCGACGGGGCTCTCATACGTCTTCCTCGGTCCGACCTTCGATCGCTTCGGGGACTGGAGCTGGCGCTACCTCTTCCTCGCCGCTGCCTTCCCGGCTTTTCTGGCCTTTCTGGTGCGTAGGACGCTGCCGGAAAGCCCGTACTTCCTGGCTCGCCGCGGCCGTACTCGCGAGGCCGCCGAAGTGCTGAGCGAGATCGCGGGCGAGCCCGTGGAAGAGGCCGACTTCGAGGCCGCATCCGAGCCTTCCTCGTCAGTCCGCGATCTCATCGCCAGTGCTCTTCGAAGCCGCACGATCACGACCGGGCTCGTCTGGATCGCGCTCAACGTCTCGTACTACGGGCTCTTTCTCTGGCTGCCGTTCGTGCTGTTCGCGGAGAAGAGCTTCCACGTCGACGTCTTCCTCCTGCTGACGCTCAGTGCGCTGTCGCAGTTCCCGGGCTACGCGGCCGCGATCTGGCTCGTCGAGAAGGTCGGGCGCAAGCCCACGCTGGCGGCCTTCCTGCTTCTGGGCGGGCTCTCCGCCTACGCCTTCGCCGTCGCCGACTCCGAGGCCGTTTTCATCACGGCGCTCTTCTTCGTCGGGTTCTTCAACCTCGGCGCCTGGGGCGCGGTCTACCCGTACACGGCGGAGCTCTTCCCGACGCGCCTGCGCTCGAGTGCTTTTGGGCTCATGGAGGGAGTGGGGAAGGGGGCAGCGATCGCCGGGCCCTACATCTTCGGCAACCTGAAGGACGCAACCGGCAGTACGACGTGGTCGCTCACCTTCGTGGCGATCGTGATGGCGGTCGGCGGAGTCGTCGCGGGAGTCTTCGGGCGCGAGACCCGCGGCCAGAAGTTGGCCTAGCCGCCGGCGATTGCGGCCACGACCCTGACGGTCTCACCTCCGCGCAACTCTGCCTCCAGGCCGCCGCGCTCACGCGCATCCTCTCCATCGACGTAGACGTTGACGAGCGGGCGCAGCTCGTCGCGCTCGTCAAAGAGGAGATCGCGGAGCGGCAAGGCACGGAGCGCCGCTCCGATTGTGGGCGCCTCGACCTCGAACTCCTTCTGCCCGCGCGCCTGCTCCGCGAGGAGCGACGGCACTAGGACCTTGACTACGCCCACTCTCCGACTTCGACCGAGAGGATGGGCGGCAGTTGCGAGGCGGCCTCGTTCCAGCCCTCGCCCTCGTTCGGCGAGACGAAGACCGACCCGCTCTGGGTACCGAGGTAGACGCCGAAGGGGTCGAGGTCGTCGAACGACATGCATTCGCGCAGCACCGCGGCCCACGCTTGCTCCGGCAGGCCTTTCGAGCTCAGCCGCCAACTCTGGCCCGCATCGCTGGTCTTGTAGACGCCGAGCCGCCCGTCCGAGGTCACCCTGTTCTCGGCGCCCTCCTCGGGCACGACGAGCGCCACGTCCGGATCGCGAGGATGGAGCGCGATCGGAAACCCGAAACCGCTCGGCAGCCCATTCCCTTCCAGGCGCTCCCAGTTCTCGCCGCGATCGTCCGAGCGATAGACGCCGCAGTGATTCTGCTGCCAGAGGCGCTCCGGCCGGGCCGGGTGCACGAGCAGCTTGTGGACGCATTGGCCGACTTCGGGGAACGGGTTGTCCGGCATGAAGTCGGCGGCCGTCCCCTTGTTCGCCGGCGTCCAGCTCTCGCCGCCGTCCTCGCTGCGGAAGACGCCGGCCGCCGAGATGCCCACGTACATCGTCTGCGGATCGCGGGGGTCGATCTGAATCGAATGCGTGCACATGCCGCCCGCGCCGGGGTTCCAGCGGTCTCGGGTCGGGTGCTCGAGGATGCCTTGTACGGGCTCCCAGCTCTCGCCGGAGTCTTCGGAGCGGAAGAGCGCGCCGGGCGCCGCGCCGAGCCAGAGCGTGCCGTCGTGGCCCGGTTCCACGTGCCACGCCTTTTCGAGCGTGAGCCCGCTCTCCTCCGGCAGCCCGAGCCCTTCGCTGCGCTCCCAGGTGCGACCGAAGTCGGCCGAGCGCTGAACGGTCGCGCCGTACACGAAGTTGTTCGCGGCCGCGTAGACGACCCCGTCGTGTGTGACCGCGTGGAAGACGTCCCAGCCGGGCAGGAGCGGCTCTTCGACCTTCCATTCACGGCGCTCGTCGTCCCCGCGCAGGACGAAGAGACCCTTCCGGGTGCCGACGAGAATGGCCAAACTCATCCTCGCTAGCCTACGACAGGTCGATGGCGAAGCTCAACGAGAAGCAGGCGCAGCTCTTCCTGGACAAGAACTTTGGGTCGCTGGCGACGATTCGCGACGATGGCACGCCGCACGTCACTCCGGTCTGGGTCGACTATGACGGCGAGCGCGTCGTCTTCAACACGGCCACAGGGCGGGCCAAGTGGCGGCACATGCGCCGCGACCCTCGGGTGACGATTGAAGTCACCTCCCGCGAGGATCCCTACGAGTACGTGACCGTGACCGGAACGGCGGAACTCGAGGAGAGCGAGGAAGCGAACCGGCACATCGACAAGCTGTCGGAGAAGTACACCGGGAACGCGAACTTCCAGAGCCACAGGCCCGGCGAGCGCCGCGTGATCGTCCGCATCACTCCAGAACGCGTCTCTTGATCGCGATCTGCGAGGTGGGCGCGCGCGACGGGCTGCAGAACGAGCCGGACGTCCTGCCGCCGGCGACGCGGGCGGACCTCGTGAACCGGCTCGCCGCCGCCGGCCTGCCCCGCGTCGAGGCGGCGAGCTTCGTCAGCGCCGAGCGGGTACCGCAGATGGCCGGCGCAGAGGAGGTCGTGGAGGGCATCGAGCGCCGCAAGGGGACGCTCTATGCCGGGCTCGCGCTGAACGAGAAGGGCTACGACAGGCTGCGCGAAGCCGGGCTCGACGAAGTCCGCTTCGCGGTCGCGGCAACGGAGAGCTTCAGCCGGCGGAACGCGAACGCCTCGGTCGACGAGGCCGTCGATGCAGCAAACCGGGTGGTCGCGCGCGCGCGCGAGGACGGCGTGCGCTCGACGGTGACGATCAGCGTTGCCTTCGGCTGCCCGTTCGAGGGGCAGGTCGACCCGGAGACGGTGGTCGACCTTGCCGATCGGCTCGCAGAGGCTGACGGGATCGTCCTCGCGGACACGATCGGCGTCGCGACGCCGAAGCAGGTTCGCGCGCTCGTCGAGCGGATCGGGAAGCCGGTCGGCGCGCATCTCCACAACACGCGCAACACGGGCTTCGCGAACGCGTACGCAGCGCTGGAAGGCGGCGCGACCACCTTCGACTCCTCGATCGGAGGCCTCGGGGGCTGTCCCTTCGCGCCGCGCGCGACCGGGAACATCGCGACCGAGGATCTCGTCTACATGCTCGAAGGAGACGGGGTCGAGACCGGAGTCGACCTCGAGGGACTGATCGCGATCTCGGAGTGGCTCGAAGGCCTGCTCGGCCGCACGCTCGAGGGGCAGGTCTACCGGGCGGGGCTCTTCCCAGCCGCGTAGAGCCCAACCCGGGCGAACTTCAGCTGAACATCTCGCTCGTACGCCATCCCGAGCTTCTCGGCGACTCGTTTCGACGCGTCATTTCCCCCCTGGATGAGCGCGATCAGCCGTCCTTCGCCGAGTTTCCCGTACGCGTAATCGCGTACCGCGGTGGCGGCTTCGGTCGCGTATCCCCGGCCCCAGTGCTTCCGGCCGAGGGCGTAACCGATCTCGGTTTCGGTCGGGATCTGCGCTTCTTTCTTCGCCGTGGGCTTCCAGGGAGCCGTTTCCCAGATCAAGATCCCGCAGCGGCCAAGCAGCTCGCCGTCCTGCTTTCGCACCACGGCAAGTTGGCCGAACCCGTCCGCCTCGAACCAGCGGATCATGCGCGTAATGCTCTCCTCACTTTCCTTGCGCCCAAGCGCCCTGCCACCCATGTATCGCATGACCTCGGGGTCGGCATAGAACGCAGCGAGCGCGTCGACGTCGTCCGGCGACAACGGACGTAGCAGGAGCCGCTCGGTCCCGAGCCGCACGCGGTCAGACCGCGACGGGAGTGCGCGGCGCGATGCTGAAGACCTTGAAGCAGCGCTCGAGCCTCGCCGGCTTTCCCGCTCCGAGCTCCACACGCCCCTCCGCGAGCGCCGTGCGGGGGTCGAGCTCGCCGGAGGCGAGGGCGAAGAACGTCTCCATGCTCATGGCGGCATCGAGGTCGGCGTCTTCTGCCGCGCCTTGCTCGACGCGCAGATGGCCGTCCTTTAGGTGAGCCGAGAAGACGTCCGCACCAATCCGCAGGACATAGGCCTCGCTGAGGCCACGGGCGGCCTCCGGGTCGAAAAGCGCAGGGAACGCGTTCACGCCCCACTCGGGATAGAGCTCGTCGTCCGGGCCCGGAGGCCCGAGTGAGCGAGCTCCCCAGCGGGCAAGGGCGTGGACTGCTTCCTCGAGCTCCGCGCCGTACTCGGTGAGCTCGTAGACGCTCGAAGCCGCAGGCGGCGGCAGCTTTCGCTTGCGCACGACACCCGCCTGCTCGAGATCGCGGAGGCGCGTGGCGAGAATGTTCGTGCCGATTCCGGGCAGGCCGTCGACGAGGTCTGTGTAGCGCTTGGGGCCGTGCAAGAGCTCCCGCACGACGAGCAGAGACCAGCGTTCACCGACCAGGCAGAGCGCATGTGCAACTGGGCAGTACTGGTCGAAGCGCTTCGCCATGGTTCGATTGTAGCTGATCTTCTTGTGATATGGCAGTGAATACTTGCAAAAAAATAGTAAGTCATGTAGTTTTGCAAGCTAATGGCTACCAACGAAAGGAACAGCTAGTGCTCGCTTCGGCCCGACGCAAGTGGCTCGCCCTCGCTCTTCTCTGCACCGTGCAGTTCATGGTCGTGCTCGACATCGCAATCGTGAACGTCGCGCTCCCGTCGATTCAGACCGACCTCGGGTTCTCGCAGGAGAATCTCCAGTGGGTCATCAGTGCCTACGCGCTGCTCTTCGGCGGCTTCCTCCTGCTGGGTGGCCGCGCAGCCGACCTGCTCGGCCGGCGGCGCATCTTCCTCGCGGGGATCGTCGTCTTCACAGCCGCTTCGCTCCTCTCCGGGCTCGCCTGGAGCGAAGGCGCACTGATCGGCGCCCGCGCCGTGCAGGGCCTCGGTGCAGCGATCATCTCGCCGGCGGCCCTCTCCATCCTCATGACCAGCTTCGCCCAGGGGAAGGAACGCAACACGGCGCTGGGAGCCTGGGGTGCCGTCGGCGCGTTCGGAGCGGTGGCCGGCGTCCTCCTCGGGGGCGTCCTCACCGACCTGCTCAGCTGGCCGTGGATCTTCTTCGTGAACGTGCCCGTGGGATTGGCCGCTCTGGCAGTCACGCCGTTCCTCATCTCCGAGAGCCGCAACGCGACGGCGCGGAGCTTCGACGTACCTGGTGCCGTGCTCGTCACGAGCGGCCTTGTCGTCCTCGTCTACGCGATCACCCAGGCGAACGACTTCGGCTGGGCTTCTCTGGAGACGATCGGCCTCTTCGCGTCCTCGGTGGCGCTGCTGGCCGGCTTCCTCGGATGGGAGGCACGGTCGAAAGATCCGCTGATGCCGTTCTCGATCTTCCGCCTGCGAACGCTCGTCGGAGCGAATGTCGCAGCTTTGATCCTGGGCACGGCGATGTTCGGCATGTTCTTGATGCTCACGCTCTACATGCAGCAGGTGCTCGGCTACTCGCCGTTGCGCACCGGCGTCGGCTATCTGGCAGTGGCGGGGACGGCGATCGTCTGGTCGGCTCTCGCCGCCCAGCTCGTGACGCGAATCGGCGTCAAGCCGGTGCTCGTGGTCGGGATGACAGCTCTCACAGCGGGTCTCGTCTACTTCACGCAGGTCTCCGTCGGAGGCTCCTACCTCGGTGACCTCCTGCCCGGCTTCCTGCTGATCTCGGTCGGAATCGGTTTCTCGTTCGTGCCGATTTCGATCGCCGCACTCGCCGGAGTCAAGAACTCCGAGGCCGGCCTGGCCTCGGGGCTGTTCAACACGTCGCAACAGATCGGCGGGGCACTCGGCATTGCCGCGCTCTCGTCGATTGCGACCTCGACGACGAGCGACGAGGTCTCCAGCGGCACGGTCCTCAACCTGGCCCTCACCGATGGCTTCCGGAGCGCGTTCGTCGGGGGCGCCGCCGTCGCGCTGGTGGGGATCCTCGTCGCGCTCTTCGTCGTCAGCCGCCGCGACCTGGAGCAGGTTCCCGAGGAGCTCGAGCCCGTGTTCGAGCAGGCGGCCTAGAACACGAGCAACACAGTTGCCGCGATCGCGGCCACGAGGAGGACGAGGTTCAGGACACTGAATAGCGTCCTCCTCGCGTGCCCCGGGAATTCGTGAGCCGTTAGGCTCGTTCCGGAGACCGTGTGAACGCCGTCGCACCTGATCCTCGCCGCTGGAAGGCGCTCATCCTCATTTGCGCCGCGATCTTCGTCGTGGTGCTCGACATCGCGATCGTCAACGTCGCCCTCCCGTCGATCGGCAGCGACCTCAACTTCGCGGAGAAGAACCTCCAGTGGGTGATCACCGCCTACGGCCTCACGTACGGCGGATTCCTGCTTCTCGGCGGTCGCGCCGCCGATCTGCTCGGGCGTCGGCTCGTCTTCATGGGCGGGTTGGCGCTCTTCACCGGCGCCTCGCTCGTCTGCGGCTTCTCGACCTCTTCGGCGATGCTGATCGGGGCCAGGGGCGTGCAGGGGCTCGGCGCAGCGATCGTCACGCCGGCGGCGCTCTCGATCATCTCGACGACCTTCACCGAGGGAAGCGAGCGCAACAAGGCGCTCGGAGCCTGGGGGGCGGTCGGGGGTGGCGGCGCAGCCGCCGGTGTGGTGATGGGTGGCGTCCTCACGAAGTACCTCGGCTGGGAGTGGATTTTCTGGGTGAACGTGCCGGTCGGCCTGACGGTGCTTCTGCTGACCCCGTTCTACGTGCGCGAGAGCCGCCGGGAGGACGTCGTGCACGACTACGACCCGCTCGGCGCGCTGAGCGTGACGAGCGGCCTCATCGTGCTCGTCTACGCGATCTCCGAGGCGCCTGACGTCGGCTGGGCAACGTTTCGGACGATCGGCCTGCTGGCGCTCTCGGCCGCATTGCTCATCTTCTTCCTCGTCTGGGAGTGGCGCGAGAAGGCTCCGCTGATGCCGCTCGGCATCTTCCGGATCAGGCTCCTCGCAGCCTCCAACGTCGTCGGCTTGTTGATGGCCGGCGGCATGTACGGGACCTTTCTCTTGCTCACGCTCTACATGCAGCAGGTGCTCCACCTCTCCGTGCTGCAGACGGGTCTCGCGTTCCTGGCGACCGCCGGCACGGCCGTCGTTATGGCCGGCCCGGCGCAGGCGCTCACGACCCGGCTCGGCGCGAAGCCGGTCATGGTCACCGGCCTCTCGCTCCTCGTCGCCGGCTGCCTCTGGTACACCCAGATCGACGCTGACGGCTCGTACCCGGTCGATCTGCTGCCCGGCTTCGTTGCTGTTGGCATCGGGATCCCCTTCGCGTTCATCCCGATCACGATCGCTGCGCTCGCCGGTGTGAAGGACGAAGACGCGGGGCTCGCATCCGGACTGATCAACACCTCCCAGCAGGTTGGCGGTGCGATCGGGACAGCCGTCCTCTCCACCGTCGCGTTCACCCATGGGACCACGCTGCTCCATCGAGGCGAGCCCGCGGAGGACGCGTTCACCGCCGGCTTCCAGTGGGGGTTCTGGGTCGGCGCCGGGATCTGGGGCGCTGCGTTCCTTGCCGCGATTGTGCTGATCCGGCGGGAGGAAGTAGCTCATCCCGAGGCGGTTGAGCTACCCGCGCAGTGACGATCCCGGTCACCGGCCTCAACGAGCTCGTCCTCGAGGTCGCCGATCTCGACGCCGCGTCGCGATTCTACTCGGAGGTGCTGGGCCTGCCCGTGCAGACACGTTCCGAGGAACGGGTCTGGGTGCTGGCCGGGGACCGGACGCGGATCGGCCTCTGGACGCCGCAGGTCGGGATTGCCGGCGGCCAGGGCGGCGCCCATGTCCACTATGCGCTGCACATCGCCGAGGAGGACTACGACAGTGCGGTCGAGCGTCTACGTGAGCACGGGTTCGACCCACACGAGGAGGACTTCGAAGAGAGCGGGCGCGCCGCGTACGTCACCGACCCGGACGGCAACGTCGTCGAGCTCTGGACGTGGGACGGCGGATATCGTGGCTGAATGGCCAACCGCCTAGCCGCCGAGACCAGCCCCTACCTCCTCCAGCACGCCGACAACCCGGTCGACTGGTACCCCTGGGGCGACGAGGCTTTCACGAAGGCGCGCGCCGAGGACAAGCCCGTGCTCCTCTCCGTCGGCTACGCGGCCTGCCACTGGTGCCACGTGATGGAGCACGAGTCGTTCGAAGACGACGACACGGCGGCGCTCATGAACGAGCGCTACGTCAATATCAAGGTCGATCGCGAGGAGCGGCCCGACGTCGACTCGCTCTACATGGACGCGGTCGTCGCACTCACCGGCCACGGCGGGTGGCCGATGACTGTCTTCCTCACTCCCGAGGGCGAGCCGTTCCTCGGCGGCACGTACTACCCGCCGGAGCCGCGTCACGGCCTGCCGAGCTTCAAGCAGGTGCTCGTCGCGATCTCCGACGCCTACCGTGAGCGGCGCGGCGACGTCGCCTCACAGGCGCGCTCGCTGGTCGAAGCCGTCCGCCGCTCAGCGGAGCTCGCGCCGTCGAGCGATCCGCTGACGGAGAGCTTGCTCAGAGACGCCTCCCGAGCTCTGCGCGGGCAGTTCGACGCGGAGTGGGGAGGATGGGGCGGCGCGCCCAAGTTCCCGCAGGCCTCGACGCTCGAGTTCCTGCTCCGCATGCACCTCCGCGGAGACGAGGACGCGCTGCCGATGGTGACGGCGACGCTCGACGCCATGGCCGCAGGCGGCATGTACGACCTCGTCGGCGGCGGCTTCCACCGCTACTCGGTCGACGAGGCCTGGCTCGTCCCGCACTTCGAGAAGATGCTGTACGACAACGTGCTGCTCGTCTCGACGTATCTCCATGCCTGGGTCGTGAGCGGCGAGGAGCGGTATCGGCGCGTCGTCGAGGAGACGATCGACTACATGCTGCGGGAGCTCCGCCTGCCCGAAGGCGGCTTCGCCTCGGCGCAGGACGCCGACACCGAGGGGGTCGAAGGGTTGACGTTCACCTGGACTCCGGAAGAGGGCGTGCGTGCGGAGCTCCTGCATCCGTTCGAGCACGGACGCTTCATCATCCGCGGCGAGCTGAGCACCGAGGAGCGCGAGCGCCTCTTCTCGCTCCGGCAGGAGCGCCCGCAGCCTGCCCGCGACGACAAGGCGATCGCGGCCTGGAACGGGCTCGCCCTCGCCGCGCTTGCGGAGGCCGGCCGGCGCCTGGAGCGCTCCGACTACGTCGACGCGGCGCGCGAGCTCGGCGAGTTCCTGCTCGGCCCGCTCTCCACTGACAGCCGCCTGCATCGAACCTTCCGAGCCGGCCAGGCGAAGGGGACCGGCTATCTCGAGGACTACGCCGATGTCGCGAACGGCCTCCTGGAGCTGCACGTCGCCACCGGCGAGCTGCGCTGGCTCGAGGAAGCAAACCGGCTGGCGCGGCTTGCAGTCGAGCTCTTCGCCGACGAGGAGCGAGGCGGCTTCTACCTCTCGCCTGTGGATGGCGAGGAGCTCGTCGCGCGCAAGAAGGACCTCGAGGACCAGCCCACGCCGTCGGGCAACTCGATGCTCGCCTACGTACTGCTCAAGCTGGCGCGGATCTACGGCGACGACGAGCTCGAGCGCCGAGCGGTCGGCGTCTTTCGCCTCGTTCACCAGGCGCTCTCACGGGTGCCGGCCGCGTTCGGCCATGCGCTGACCGCGCTCGATCTCCACTTCTCGACGCCGAGGGAGGTCGCGATCGTCGGCCCGGTCGATTCGCCGGTCGCGCGGGCCGCGCTCGAACCCTTCGAGCCGAACACGGTCGTCGCGGTCGGCCCGTCCGACGAGATCCCGCTTCTGGCCGGCAAGGGCCTTGTCGACGGCAAGCCCGCGGTCTATGTGTGCGAGCGATTCGCGTGCCAGGCCCCGCTGACGAGGGCTGCAGACCTACTTCAAGCCCGGGTCTAGGGTCCCGTCGATCTCTCTCGTACGAAACCTTCACAGGCCCCTTACAAGGCCTTCAAGGTTCGGGGGGACACTCCCGTCATGGCAGGGAGGACACGCTGGATCGTCATGGCGGCCCTGGTCGCAGGAATCGCCGCCGCTGCCGGCCTCAACGGCTCCGCCGGCCAGGCGAAGATCTCAGACGTCGCCAATCGCCCGAACGTCGTCGTGCTGATGACCGACGACCAGACCGTCGAGTCGATGCGCGTGATGCCGAACGTGCGCACGCTGCTCGCCGACCAGGGCGTCACTTTCGACCGCAGCTTCGTCTCGTACTCGCTCTGCTGCCCTTCGCGTTCGACGTTCCTCACCGGGCAGTACACGCACAACCACGGCGTCTGGGGCAACGCCGCGCCGAACGGCGGCTACTACAAGCTCGACAGCACGAACACGCTTTCCGTCTGGCTCTCACGCGCCGGCTACCAGACGATCCACCTCGGCAAGTACCTGAACGGGTACGGGACCCGCAATCCGATCGAGGTCCCACCGGGCTGGGGCGAGTGGCACGGCTCGGTCGACCCCTCGACCTACCGCTTCTACAACTACACGCTGAACGAGAACGGAAGGCTCGTCACGTACGGCACGGGCGCGGCCAATTACCAGACAGATGTGTACGCGCGGAAGGCCGTCGACGTCATCGGCCGGCAGGTCGCAGATCCGCGCCCCTTCTTCCTCTGGGTCGCGTTCCTCGCCCCGCACAGCGGGGGTCCGCGCGAAGCGGGCGACCCGGCCGGAATGTCGACTCCGGTCCCGGCGCCGCGCCACCGGAATGCCTTTGCGGCCGAGGGGCTGCCCGCTCCGCCTTCGTTCAACGAGGCGGACGTCTCCGACAAGCCGGCCGCGATCCGAAACCGCCCGCTGATGGGGACTGCCAGGATCGCCGCGGTCAGAGAGAACTACCAACAGCGGCTCGAGTCCCTGCTCGCCGTCGACGACGCCGTCGCTCAGATCGTGAGCGCCCTCACGGTCACGGGGCAGCTCGACAACACGTACATCATCTTCACGTCGGACAACGGCTTCTTCCACGGAGAGCACCGCGTGCCCTCCGGGAAGGTCCTGCTCTACGAGCCGTCCGTCCGGGTGCCGCTGATCGTCCGCGGGCCGGGCATCCCGCATGGCAAGCATCGCAGCCAATTCGTCGTCAACACCGACCTTGCGCCGACGATCGTGGCGGCGACCGGCGCGCAACCCGGCCGCGTGCTGGACGGGCGCTCGCTGCTCCCGTTCGCCCGTGACCCGTTCTTTTACTCCGGCCGCGATCTCTTGCTCGAGACGCCGACCTACTCTGCGATTCGCACCCCCAACTGGCTCTATGCGGAGTACGCAACCGGCGAGCGCGAGCTCTACAACCTGGCACGGGATCCCTATGAGCTCGCGAGCCTGCACGCGGACCCGCGCTACGACCGCATGAAGGCGAACCTCGCGATGCGGCTTGCGCGGTTGCGCGGTTGCAAGGGCGCAGTCTGCCGCCAGGGCCCGGAGCTCGGCCTCGTCGCCAGGTCGAAGCGCGGACCGCGAAGCTGCCGGCACTCGAGACTGCTCGTCCGCTTGAGCGGGCCGTCCACCCGCCGCATCTCCAGCACGGGCTTCTATCTGGACGGACGCTTGTTGAAGCGCGACCGGCGTGGGCCGTTCAGCGTCGTCGTCCCCAAGCGGCTCGTTCGCGCGGGCGGCTCGGTGCTCGATGCCCTCGCCACGCTCACCGACTCGCGGCGCCAGACGCTGCAGCGTCGCATCGCCGGCTGCGGCTAACCGGCCCACTCCTCGCTCCGACGTAAGAGAATCGCGCGGTGCGCGTCGCCACCCACCGTGCGCCGTACCTCGTCTTCGCCGAGCACGAGTTCGAGGTCCCGCTCGACCACGCAGCACCGGACGGCGAACGGCTGACCGTCTTTGCGCGCGAGGTCGTCGCGCCCAAGCGGGACGAGGACAAGCTGCCTTGGCTCGTCTTTCTCCAAGGCGGCCCCGGACACGAAGCGCCGCGCCCCCTGAAGCTCCTCGAGAAGACATGGCTCGAACGGGCGCTGGAGGACTATCGCGTGCTGCTACTCGATCAGCGCGGAACCGGCCGCTCGACTCCCGTCGGCGACCTGCCCGGCTTGAGCTCGGAGGCGCAGGCGGAGTACCTGACGCACTTCCGCGCCGACTCGATCGTTCGTGACGCGGAGCTGATCCGGCGCGAGCTCGGCGTCGAGCGCTGGAGCGTGCTCGGACAGAGCTTCGGCGGCTTCTGTGTCGTCACCTACCTCTCCCAGGCGCCGGAGGGGCTCGCGGAGGCCTTCCTCACGGGCGGCCTGCCCCCGCTCGAGCGGCATCCGGACGAGGTCTACCGCGCCACGTATGAGCGCGTGCGCGCCAAGAACCGTGGTTATTACGACCGCTATCCGGAGGACCGCGACCGCGTCCTCGCCATTCTCGAGCGCATCGGGCGCGAAGACGTCCGCCTGCCTGCCGGCGATCGGCTGACGGTGAGACGGTTCCGCCAGCTCGGACAACTGCTCGGCATGAGCGATGGGTTCGAGCGCCTCCATTACCTCTTCGAGCTCCCATTCGGGTCGCCCGCATTCCAGCACGACGTCGAGGCTGCTTATCCGTTCGCGCGGAACCCGCTCTACGCCGCGATCCACGAGTCGTGCTATGCCCCTGGAGTTGCGACCGGCTGGTCGGCCGAGCGCGTGTTCCCGGACGACTTCCGCGACGATCCGACTCTCTTCACCGGCGAGCACGTGTATCCGTGGATGCTCCAGGAGTACGGTGCGCTCCGTCCCTTGGCCGGGGCGGCCGAGATCCTCGCCGAGCACGAATGGCCGCCGCTCTACGACGTCGAGCGGCTGCGGGAGAACGAGGTGCCGGCTGCGGCCGCGATCTACACGGAGGACATGTACGTCGAGCGCGCCTTCTCGGAGGAAACCGCTGCGGCGATCCGCGGCTTGCGCCCATGGGTGACGAACGAGCACCAGCACGACGGCCTGCGCGCCGACGGCGCCCGGGTCCTGGGCAGGCTCCTCGACCTCGTCCAAGGGCGTGGCTAGATGCCGCTGCTCCAGCTGCGGAACGTCACGCGCCGGTTCGGGGGCGTCGTCGCCCTCGACGACGTGTCGCTCGACGTCCGGCAGGGTGAGATCGCCGGGCTGATCGGGCCCAACGGGGCGGGCAAGACGACGGCCTTCAACGTCATCACTCGCCTCTACAGCCCGGACTCGGGCGACGTCGTCTTCGACGGCGAGAGCCTCCTCCGCACTCCTCCGCACAAGATCGTGCGCCGGGGCATCGCGCGTACCTTCCAGAACGTCGAGCTCTTTCTGTCGATGTCCGTGCTCGACAACGTGCTCGTCGGGGCGCACACGCGCACCGGCCCCTTCGGCGAGCGCAGGGCGCGGAAGGCCGCCCACGAGGCCCTCGACTACGTGGGGCTCGAGGAGATCGCCGACGGGCCGGCGGCCGGGCTTCCCTACGGCACGCTGAAGCGGATCGAGCTCGCCCGGGCGCTGGTCGCCGAGCCCCGGCTGCTCCTGCTCGACGAGCCCGCCGGGGGCCTCAGCCACGAGGAGGTCGATCGGCTCGGGGCGTTTATCAAGCAGACCCGTGACCGGTTCGAGCTCACCGTGCTGCTCGTCGAGCACCACATGGGCCTCGTCATGCGTGTCTCCGACTCGGTCACCGTGTTCGACTTCGGGCAGAAGATCGCCGCCGGCACGCCGGCGGAGGTGCAACGTGACGCGGCGGTGATCGAGGCGTACCTCGGGACGACCGATTAGTGCCTTTGCTCGAGCTCGACGGCGTCGACGCCCGCTACGGGCCGGTGCAGGTGCTCCACGGCGTGTCACTGGACGTCGGGGAAGGAGAAGTCGTCGCCGTGCTCGGCGGGAATGGAGCCGGGAAGACGACGACGCTGCGGGCGATCTCGGGGCTCGTCGCGCAGTCGGGCGAGATCCGCCTCGACGGTGAGCGCATCGGCGGCAGCGCGCCCGAGCGCGTCGCCCGGCTCGGCATCGCGCACGTTCCCGAGGGACGCGGGATCTTCGGCGAGCTCTCCGTCCTCGACAACCTGCGGCTTGGCGCCTACCTGAGGCGGAACGGCTTCGCCCCCGGCTACGAGCGCGTCCGCGGGTATTTCCCGTGGCTCGAGGAGCGGCGCGACCAGCAGGCAGGAACGCTCTCCGGCGGCGAGCAGCAGATGCTGGCGCTCGCCCGTGCGCTCATGGCCCGCCCCCGGCTGCTCCTCCTCGACGAGCCCTCGTTGGGCCTTGCCCCGATCATCGTGCGCGAGCTCTTCCGCATCGTCGGGGAGCTGAACGAGAAGGAGGGCCTCACCGTGCTCGTCGTCGAGCAAAACGCGAAGCTCGCGCTGCGCTCCTCGAGCCGGGCCTACGTGCTCGAGGCCGGCCGCGTCGCGCTCGAGGGGCCGAGCGGGGAGCTCGCGGAGAACGAGTCGGTTCGCAAGGCCTACCTGGGGTACTGAGGTGACGGAGTTCGCCCAACAGGTCGTTGCCGGACTCGCGTCCGGATCCATCTACGCGACGCTCGCGCTCGCGATCGTGATCATCTACCGCTCGACCGGAGTAGTGAACTTCGCCCAGGGCGAACTGGCGACGTTCACGACCTTCATCGCCTGGACGCTCGTCGACCACGGCGTCGGGTACTGGGGTGCCTTCGCGCTGACGGTGCTGATCGCATTCGCGGCCGGCGTCGCGCTCGAACGGGTCGTCGTCCGGCCTGTCGAGGGCGGCCCCGTCCTCACCGTCGTCATGCTCACGATCGGCCTCTTCATCCTGCTCGGAGGCCTCTCGAACTGGATCTGGAAGGCTGAGGTCCGCTCCTTTCCCCCCAACCGGCCGTTCCCGACCAGCACCTGGGACCTCGGCGGTGTCGCGATCTCGAAGCAGGACCTCGGCATCCTGGGCGTAACGCTCGGGCTCGTGGTGCTGCTCTACCTGCTCTTCCAGTACACGAAGCTCGGGCTTGCATTGCGGGCGGCTGCGCTGAATCCGGCCGCCAGCCGGCTTGTCGGGGTGCGCGTGGGGTGGATGCTCGCCCTCGGCTGGGGGCTCGCGGCGGCGATCGGGGCTGTGGCCGGGCTCTTCACCGCGGCCGCCTCGCCGCCGCTCGATCCGAACATGATGCGGCCGATCCTCATCTATGCGTTCGCGGCGGCGGTGCTCGGCGGGCTCGAGAGCCCGATCGGGGCAATCGTCGGCGGCCTGGCGCTGGGCGTGCTGCTCAATCTCGTCGTGACCTACGACACGCACCTGCACCTCGAGCTCGACCGGCTGCGGCTGCCGATCGCGTTCCTCGTCATCCTGACCGTGCTGCTCGTCCGGCCGGCCGGGCTCCTGGGGCGGGCGGTGGTGCGCCGTGTCTAGGCTCGCCGCTGTCCGGGGCGTCGCAACCGCGCTCGCCCTGGCCGCTGGGGTCGTCGCCATTTTCCTCGCCCCCCGCTGGGTGAGCGACATCAAGCTCGCGCAGATGGGCGTGTATTTCATCGCGCTCCTCGGGCTGAACATCGTCACGGGCTATACGGGTCAGATCTCGCTCGGTCACAGCGCGTTCATGGCGATCGGCGGCTACACGACGGCGATTCTCGTCGCCGATCACGGCGTGCGGGACCTTTGGACGATTCCGCTCGCCGGCCTGGTTGCCGGAGTCGCCGGCTTCCTCGTCGGGCTTCCGGCTCTGCGGCTGTCGGGCCTTTACCTCGCCCTGGCCACGTTCGGTCTCGCCGTGGCGATGCCGGATCTGCTGCGCTGGGACAAGCTGGAGAGCCTCACGAAGGGCGGGCAAGCGATCCAGCTCTTCAACAGCCCAGCGCTCACCGGCAAAGGGTTCGAGAACGTCGATCTCCTCGGTCACAGCGTCACGTTCACGCGCGCCGTGGACTACCTGACCTGGACCGTCGCGATCGTCCTCCTCGTCGTCGCGTGGCTGCTCCTGCGCGGAGCCCCCGGGCGCGCCTTTCGTGCGGTGCGCGACAGCGAGGTTGCCGCCATCTCCTCGGGCGTCAACATCGCCGCCTACAAGACGCTCGCTTTCGCGATCAGCGCTGCGTACGCGGGAATCGCAGGCTCGCTGCTCGTGATCGCGGTCGCCTTCGCCGATCCGCAGTCATTTCCGGCGAAGCTTTCGCTCACGCTGCTCGTCGGGGTCGTCGTCGCGGGTCTCGGGTCGCTGTGGGGGGTCGTCGCCGGTGCTGCGTTCATCCAGTTCCTACCGGACGTCGCGGTGCACTTCTCGAAAGCCCAGGGCGTGCCCGACACGGTTTACGGCGCGGCGCTGATCCTGATCGTGCTCGTGTTGCCGACGGGTGTCGCCGGAGGCCTGCACCGGGCTCTCACCTCGCTAACAAGTCGACTATACACTCGGTCCTAGCTCTCATGGGCCGCCGGCTTTTCCTCGCTTTAGCAGCGTTTTCTGCGCTCGGGATTCCCGTTGCGTTCGCGGGCAGCGCCGCTGACCCGGGCATCACGCCGACCTCGATTCACATCGGCGGGACGACGCCGCTGACCGGCTCGGCGCAGGCGTTCTCTTCGGTCGCCAAGGGTGCCGCGGCGTACTTCAAGTACGTGAACGCACGCGGGGGCGTGAACAAGCGGAGGATCGAGTACGAGTACCTGGACGACCAGTACATCCCCTCGGAGACCGTTCGCCAGACGCGCATCCTCGTCCAGGACAAGAACGTCTTCGCGATCTTCAACACGCTCGGCACCGAGACGAACGAAGCGATCCGGCCGTACCTGAACGAGATCGGTGTCCCCCAGCTCTTCGCCGCGAGCGGTTCGACGTCGTTCGGCCGCGACTACAGGCAGTACCCGTGGACGATCGCGTACCAGCCGACCTACATCGCCGAGGGCGCGATGTACGGGAACTACCTCCGGCGGACGATGCCGAAAGCGAAGATCGCGATCCTCTACCAGGACGACAGCTACGGCAACGATCTGATCAAGGGCCTCCAGCGTGGGCTGGCGTCGAAGGCGGGCAACATCGTCTCGAAGGTCGGGTATGCGGCGACCGACGACAGTGTCCAGTCGCAGGTGGCGAGGCTGAAGGGCTCGCGCGCCAGCGTTCTAATGCTCTTCTCGACGCCGAAGTTCACGATCCAGGCCTACCAGTTCGTGAACCAGCTCGGCTGGAAGCCGAAGATCTTCGTCAACGCGGTCTCGAGCGCATCGAACATCATGGTCATCTCCTCGAGCCGAGGACAGAACAAGCGGGTCGAAGGCTCGATCTCGATCGTCTTCCTCAAGGACCCGAACGACCCGAAATGGAATCGCGACCCCGGCGTTCTGCTCTACCGCAAGATCATGCGCAGGTACGCGCGCGGCGGGAACATCAAGGACGTCTACAACCTCTATGGGATGTCGGCCGCCTTCACCTTCGTTGACGCGCTCAAGCATGCGGGCAAGAATCCGACCCGCCGCTCAATCATGAATGCGGCGCTGCACCTGAACGAGCGCAACAACCCGTTCGTCTTGCCGCGGATGTCGATTCGGACGACCGCGACCGAGCATTACCCGATCGACCAGGCGCGGCTCCAGCGCTGGCACAACGGGAAGTGGATCTCGTTCGGCGGGCTGCTGAAGGCGCGCAGCTAGCGCTCGCGCAATAAGCTCGCGGCGATGGTCGCCGCCGCCTCCGAGCTTCTTGACGCTCTACCGGAAGAGCTCTGCAGCCAGGCCCGGCGGCTGCGGATGGAGGGTCACGGCTCGCTTGTCACGTATTCGCCGAAAGTCTTCATCCCGCTGACGAAGCTCTGCCGGGACGTCTGCCACTACTGCACCTTTGCGCACCCGCCGCGGCGAGGCGAACGGGCGTACATGTCCGAAGAGGAGGTACTCGACGTTGCGCGTGCGGGTGCCGCAGCGGGGTGTCACGAGGCGCTCTTCACGCTCGGCGACAAGCCGGAGCTTCGATACCGCGTGGCTCGGGAGGAGCTGCGCGCGCTGGGCTGCGAGACGACGCTCGAGTATCTCGCGCGCTGCGCTCGGCTCGTGCTGGAGGAAACTGGGCTGCTCCCGCACGTCAATCCCGGTGTCTTGAGTCGCGAGGACCTGCGTTCGTTGCGGACGGTCAGCGCGTCGCAAGGAGCCATGTTGGAGACGGCGTCAGCGCGGCTTTCGGAGCGGGGCGGACCGCACTACGGGTCGCCGGACAAGCTTCCAGCGCGCCGCCTCGCGACGATCGCCGCGGCGGGTGAGGAGCGCGTGCCGTTCACGACCGGGATCCTGATCGGGATCGGCGAGACGCGGGCCGATCGGATCGAGGCGCTCCTCGCGATCCGCGACCTCGGAGAGCGCTACGGCCATGTCCAAGAGGTGATCGTCCAGAACTTCCGCGCGAAGCCGGGCACGTGGATGGCAGATGCGCCGGAGCCGGCATTCGAGGAGCTGCTGTGGACGGCAGCGGCCGCGCGGATCGTGCTCGGGGCGCGCTGGAACATCCAGGCTCCGCCGAACCTGAGCTACGCGGACTTCCCGCGGCTCCTCGACGCGGGGATCAACGACTGGGGCGGG
>Ga0307278_10000079_pt1 | contig 45867 bp, 40 predicted proteins | sample ER_DNA_117_FD_194482 | JGI IMG/M metagenome (GOLD analysis project Ga0307278, IMG submission 194482) | Bulk soil microbial communities from the East River watershed near Crested Butte, Colorado, United States - ER_DNA_117 | ecosystem: Environmental > Terrestrial > Soil > Floodplain | place... | reverse complement strand
CCGCGGGTCGCGCGCGGCCCTGCCGCCGGCGCCGGCCACGACCCGCTCGAAGTAGGCGAGCACCTCGGGGTCGCGGACCAGCCAGCCGACCTCCTTGGCGCCCAGGCCGGTGGCCTCGGCGAGGCGGCGGCGGCGCGCGGCCGGCAGCTCCGGCAGCTCCCGCCTGACCTCGTCGACCCAGGCGGGGGTGGCCTCGATCGGCACCAGGTCGGGCTCGGGGAAGTAGCGGTAGTCGGTGGCATACTCCTTGGAGCGCATCGGCTCGGTGCGCCCGGCGCCCTCGTCCCAGTGGCGCGTCTCCTGCGCCAGGCTGCCACCCTCGGCCAGCACGCGGCGCTGCCGCTCGGCCTCGTAGCCGACCGCCCGGTACAGGCTGCGCAGCGAGTTCAGGTTCTTCAGCTCCACCTTGGTGCCGAACTCGGCGTGGCCGACGGGGCGGATGGAGATGTTCACGTCGAAGCGCATGGAGCCCTCTTCAAGCTTCACGTCCGAGACCCCGAGGGAGGCGAGCACCGCCCGCAGCTCCTCGGCGTAGGCGCGGGCCTCGTCGGCGCTGCGCATGTCGGGCTCTGAGACGATCTCCACCAGGGGGATGCCGGCCCGGTTGTAGTCGACCAGGGAGTACTCCGCCCCGTGGATGCGGCCGGTCGCGCCGACGTGCAGCGTCTTGCCGGTGTCCTCCTCCAGGTGGACGCGGGTGATGCCGACGCGGCGCTGCTCGCCGTCGACGTCGACGTCCAGCCAGCCGCCCACGCACAGGGGCTCGTCGTACTGGCTGATCTGGTAGTTCTTGGGCATGTCCGGATAGAAGTAGTTCTTGCGGTGGAACTGCGAGCGCTCGGCGACGCGGCAGTTCAGGGCCAGGCCGATGCGGGCCGTGTACTCGATGGCGCGGCCGTTGGCCACCGGCAGCGAGCCCGGCTCACCCAGGCAGACGGGGCAGACCTGGGTGTTCGGCTCGGCCCCGAAGGTGGCCGGGCAGGCGCAGAACATCTTGGTCGCGGTGGCGAGCTCGCAGTGGGTCTCGATGCCGATGACGGTCTCGTAGTGGCGGACCTCGGTCCGCTCGACGGTGGCGGTCACGGCCGCACCTCCCCGGACCCACCGCCGCCGGCGGGCAGCTCCGGTGGTCGCTCGACCACGCCCCGGTCCTGCTCGAACGCGTGGGCGGCGCGGAACATGGTCGCCTCGCCGAGCGCCGGCGCGATCAGCTGCAGCCCGACGGGCAGGCCGTCGGCCAGCCCCGCCGGGACCGTGACGGCCGCGTTGCCCGCCAGGTTGACCGGGACGGTGAACACGTCCGACAGGTACATGGCCAGCGGGTCGTCGACCCGGGCGCCGAGCGGGAACGCCACCGTCGGCGAGGTGGGGCCGGCGAGCAGGTCGAAGCGCTCGAAGGCTGCCTCGAACTCGCGCCGCACCAGGGTGCGGGCCTTCTGCGCCTGGCCGTAGTAGGCGTCGTAGTAGCCGGCCGAGAGCGCGTAGGTGCCGAGCATGATGCGCCGCTTCACCTCGGGCCCGAAGCCGGCCTGCCTGGTGCGCTGCATCATGTCGACCACGTCGCTGGGGTCCTTGGCGCGCAGGCCCCAGCGCACGCCGTCGTAGCGGGCCAGGTTGGAGGAGCACTCCGCCGGCGCGATCAGGTAGTAGGCCGACAGGGCGTACTCGAACGAGGGCAGCGAGCACTCCTCCACCCGCGCACCGAGGCGCTGCAGCCGGTCGATCGCCTCGCGCGCCCGCGCGAGCACCCCGGGCTCCGCCCCGTCGTCGGGGAACATCTCCTTGGGCACGCCGATGCGCATCCCCGCGACGCCCCCGTCGAGCCCGGAGATGAAGTCGGTCGGCGGGTCGGCGATCGAGGTCGAGTCCATCGGGTCGTGGCCGGCGACCACCTCGAGCAGCAGGGCGGCGTCGCGCACGTCGCGGGCGAGCGGGCCGACCTGGTCGAGGGAGGAGGCGAAGGCGATCAGCCCGTAGCGCGAGACCAGCCCGTAGGTGGGCTTGACGCCGACGATGCCGCAGAGGGCGGCCGGCTGGCGGATGGAGCCGCCGGTGTCGGTGCCGATGCCCAGGACGGCCTGCCCGGCCGCGACCGCCGCCGCCGACCCGCCGGAGGAGCCGCCGGGCACGCGCTCGGTGTCCCACGGGTTGCGGGTCGGCCCGAAGCCGGAGTTCTCGGTGGACGAGCCCATGGCGAATTCGTCCATGTTGGTCTTGCCGAGCACCACCACGCCCGCCCGGCGCAGCCGCTCGACCACGGTGGCGTCGTACGGCGGGCGGAACTCGTCCAGGATCTTCGACCCCGCCGTGGTCCGCAGGCCCTTGGTGACCAGCACGTCCTTGAGGGCGAGCGGCACCCCGGCGAGCGGGCCGAGGCGCTCGCCGGCGGCGCGGGCGGCGTCGACCGCGCGGGCGTCCGCAAGGGCCTGCTCGCCGGAGACGGTGAGGAACGCGTGGAGCACCTCGTCGGTGGCCTGGATCCGCTCCAGGTGCGCCTCGGTCACCTCGACGGCGCTGGCCTCGCCCCTGGCGTAGAGCCCGGCCAGCTCGTGGGCCGGCAGCTCGGTGAGGGCGGCGCTCATGCCCCCTCCTCGATGATCCGGGGCACGGCGAAGCGGTCCTGGTCGACCTCTGGCGCGGTCGACAGCGCCTCCTCGCGCGTCAGGCACGGCCCCACCACGTCGTCGCGCCAGACGTTCACCCGCGGCAGGGGATGGGAGGTGGGCGGCACGCCCTCGGTCGGCAGCCGCTTGACCTTCTCCGCCTCCTCGAGGATCACCGAGAGCTGGGACTGGAAGCGGTCGAGCTCCTCGTCGGTGAGGGCGAGCCGGGCGAGGCGGGCGACGTGCTGGACGTCGGCGCGGCTGATGCTCATGGCACTCCTTCGGGGCAACGCCGTGCCGAGGGCGGCGGTTGCCTACGGGCAGGTCGGGACGGTCGAGTCTACCGTCCCCGACCCGCCGGGCACCCGCCGTTTGTCGCCGGCGCGCGCTGGAGTGCAGGACGGGGGCATGGCGGTCGCCGCGAGGCGAACCACCATGCCCCGTCACAGCCGGGCTTCCGACCCACCTCTGTAGGGGCCCGGCGTCAGGCGGCCGTCAGCGGGCGAGGTGTCCCGGCCGGCGGCGGTTGTCGGTGAACAGCAGGAACGCGCAGCCGCCGACGACCAGCAGGATGCCGACCGCGAGCAGCACGCCGCTGGCGGCACCCGTGAACGGCAGGGCGCCCTGCACGCCGGGGGCGGTGACGATCTGGTTGGGGTTGGCCCCCGCGATCTCGTCGACACCCTCGACCTGGGCGGCCGAGGTCGGCGGCGCCTGCTGGGCCGCTGGCGGCGGAGGCGGTGGCTGGGTTGTGGGCGGAGCCTGCCCGCCCTGCTGCTCGGTGGACTCAGGAGCCTGGGTGTCAGGCGGCGCCTGGGTGTCAGGCGGCGCCTGGGTGGTGTCCGGAGCGGCGGTGGTCTCGGGCACGGCGGTGGTGTCCGGGGCCGCGGTGGTCTCGGGCGCCGCGGTGGTGTCCGGAGCGGCGGTGGTCTCGGGCGCCGCGGTCGTGGTGGTCTCCTGCACCACGGTCGTGGTGGTCTCGCCACCGCCGCCACCCGCCACCGTCAGCCGCACGCAGTCGTACGGCATGGCGAGCTTGGCGGCCTTGGTCATCGCGGTGCGGTGCGAGCCGTCGGCGTCGTTGACGCACAGCTTCTTGTTGCCGGCGGTCAGCCCGGTGATCGTCAGGGTGAAGTCGCCGTCGCCGTTGTCCTCGACCGCCTTGAAGAAGTCCAGCGGCGCCGCGTCGGCGTTCGGCGCCGACTGGCCGTCACCGATGTCCTGCACCCACACGTGCGAGTGGCCGCGCTGGACGCCGTTCGGGTTCAGCACCGAGCGCTCGGCGTAGTAGCCGCCCGTGGCCGCGGCCAGGAAGCGGTCGCGCACCACGTTGCGCGAGCTGATGGCGACCTGGAAGTCCTGGCCGGCCGCGACCTCCTCGGGGGCGTCGGTGATCAGCACGGCCGGGGTCTTGTCCGACACCTCGCCGGAGTCGACCGCCACGCAGGTGTTGCCCTTCTGGAAGCCGTCGTTGACCGTCAGCGGGCTGTCGTCGCAGCTCTTGGACAGCGGCGCGTCGCCGTCGCCGGTGGCGGGGTCGTTGGGCTGGTTGGACTCCTGGGCGCTGACCGCGCCCAGGAGTCCGAGCAGGATGCCCGTGACGATCGCGATCACCGCGAGTCGCCGGGTCGAGGCCTCCGACAGCAGGCCTCGGCGCGCGCCACGGGACGGTCGCGAAGGTGCGTCATGTTGCGGCATTCCTGTAACCACCTTTCACCAACGGGCGCGGGCCGGGCGGCGCGGCGACGTGCCTGCTGTCATGGGTCGCTATCCCTGCGGGGCCGGAGCGGTGGTGTCCGGGACAGCGGTCGTGTCAGGAGGAGCTGCGGTCGTGTCGGGGGGAGCTGCGGCGGTCGTGGTGGTCTCCTGCGCCGCGGTCGTGGTGGTCTGCGCCGCGGTCGTGGTGGTCGCGCCACCGCGGCCCTGGAACACGAACAGGCGCACGCAGTCGTAGGGCATCGCGAGCTTGGCGGCCTTGGTCATCGCGGTGCGGTGCGAGCCGTCGGCGTCGTTGACGCACAGCTTCTTGTTGCCCGGGTTCAGCGCCGTGATCGTCAGGGTGAAGTCGCCGTCGCCGTTGTCCTCGACCGCCTTGAAGAAGTCCAGCGGCGCCGCGTCGGCGTCGGGCGCCGTCCTGCCGCTGCCGATGTCCTGCACCCACACGTGCGAGTGGCCGCGCTGGATGCCCTGGGGGTTCAGGACCGAGCGCTCGGCGTAGTAGCCGCCCGTGGCCGCGGCCAGGAAGCGGTCGCGCACCACGTTGCGCGAGCTGATCCTGATCTGGAAGTCCACGCCGGACGCGACCCTCCTGGGTGCCCTGGTGATCAGCACGGCCGGGGTCTTGTCCGACACCTCGCCGGAGTCGACCGCCACGCAGGTGTTGCCCTTCTGGAAGCCGTCGTTGACCGTCAGCGGGCTGTCACCGCAGTCCTTGGACAGCGGCGCGTCGCCGTCGCCGGTCGCGGGATCGTTGGCCTGGGCGCCGCCGTTCTGACCGGGTGGCGGCTGCTGGGCCTCCTGGGCGCTGACGATGCCGATCACGCCGAGCAGCGCGCCGGCCACCACGGCGACGATCAGCACCCGGCGGCTGAGGAAGCTGAGAGTTCCTCCGCCTTCGGTGCGGTCCTCGGTGCGGTACGACCGCGACGGGGATGGACCCGCTTGCGGCATCTCTGACCACCTTTCTCACCGATGGGCGCAGCCGACCGGAGGCGTGCGCGAACGGGACGACGGCAAGCGGCGCCCCGCCGTGGGGGCGGCGACGCGCTACCTGCGCCGGGGATTGCCTCACGGGCCGCCTGGGGGGACGGGCCGTGCGAAAAGCCTTGCGATATATGGCGACCAGTGGGGGCTGGTCGGCAGCGACACTACGGCAGGCCTAGGAGTTGGTCAAATCGAGGCCAATCGCCCACCAAACCGATATCGCCCCGTGATCTATATCAGCTCCCGATATATGTCGAGGCCGTGTTGCCCTGTCACCCTGCATATCCGCAGCGAGGGCCTGGTGATTCCCGAAATCTGGCGCAGGAATTCGGCTGTTTTCGGCAACCTTCCCGATCCCGCCCAGCGGCGGAACGCGCCACCTCCAGAGGGCGATGCAGCGGCCCGATTACTGCCGAACCGCCTACGTGCCGCGAACGATCAGCCGGCGCCGTAGCTGTCGCGCAACTCGGGGTCGTTCACCGCCAGGCGCACGGCGTCGCTCACCTGGCGCTGGAACACGAGCCCGGCGAGCAGGCTGAGGCCGGCGAAGGCGACCAGCTCCCAGGCGTCGCCGTGCAGCACCTCGAGGACCAGCCCGACCGTGGTGGGGACGAGGCCGAGCAGCACCGCCTGACCGGCCCAGCCCATCGCCAGGCCGCGGAAGCCCATCGCCCTGGCGCGCTCGGCCCGCGGGCGCCGCTCCCGCGGGTCGTGGGTCTGCAGGGCCTGCTTGCCGGCGACCAGCAGGCGGCTGGGGCGCAGCGCCCAGGCGGCCAGGCCGAGGATCGCGACCACCACCACGGCGGCGATGGCGGTCACGGCCAGGCTGCCGCCGCGGATGCGCTCGCCGGCCATCTGGTTCAGCCCCGCGTGGACCATGACCGCGACCAGGATCCCGGCGAACAGGAAGCCGATGCGGACCAGGCGGACGATCGGCTCCGGATCCGGTCCTTCCTGGCCGGGGCCGTCGCCGTGGCGCGAGCCCTCCGGGTCCCAGGGCGTCCAGACGTCACTCACCAGCCGCTCCCTCGTCCTCGCCCGCCTCCGCGATACCGTCTATCGTGCCCTGTTCCAGGAGCCGCCGGAAGCCCTCCTCGTCCAGGGTGGTCACACCCAGCTCGACCGCCTTGGCGGCCTTGGAGCCGGGATCGACCCCGACCACGACGTAGTCGGTCTTCTTGGAGACGCTGCCGGTGACCCTGCCGCCACGCTGCTCGATGGCGCGGACGGCCTCGTCGCGGGTGAAGCCGTCCAGGCCGCCGGTGAGCACGATCGCCTTGTCGGCCAGGATCTGCGGCAGCTCCGGGCCGTCACCGCCGGCGGTGGTGCTCAGCCCGGCATCCACCAGCCGGCGCGCCAGGTCGCGGTTGCCCTCGTCGGCGAACCAGGCGGCCACGCTGGCGGCGATCGTCGGGCCGATCCCGTCGACCGCGGCCAGCTCCTCGGCGCTGGCCGCCGCGATCCGCTCCAGCGACTTCAGGCGGCTGGCCAGGATCGTGGCGGCGTGGTCGCCCACGTGGCGGATGGACAGGCCGACCAGCAACCGGTCGAGCGGGCGCTGCTTGGACGCCTCGATCGCGCCGAGCAGGTTGGCGATGCTCCTGTCCTTGAAGCCGGGCATCGCGGCCAGGTCGTCGGCCGTGAGCCGGTAGATGTCGGCGACGTCGTTCAGCTTGCCGTCCTCGAGCAGCGCGGAGACGGTCTTCTCGCCGAGGTGCTCGATGTCCATGGCGCCGCGGCCGGCGAAGTGCACGATGGTGGCCCAGCGCTGCGCCGGGCAGCCGGTGGTGTTGGGGCAGCGGATCACCACCTCGCCCTCGGCCCGCGCCAGCGGGGTGTCGCACTCGGTGCAGTTCGCCGGCATGACCCAGGGCTCGGTCCCCGGCGGGCGCTTGTTCAGGACCGGACCGATCACCTCGGGGATGACGTCGCCGGCCTTGCGCACGAACACGGTGTCGCCCGGGCGCACGTCCTTGCGCGTGAGGTCGTCGACGTTGTGCAAGGTGGCCAGGCCGATCGTGGAGCCGGCCACCAGCACCGGCTCCAGCACCGCGAAGGGGGTGGCCGCGCCGGTCCGCCCGATCGACACCATGATGTCGCGCAGCAGGGTGGTGCGCTCCTCCGGCGGGTACTTGTAGGCGATCGCCCAGCGCGGGAAGCGGGAGGTGTGGCCGAGCTCCTCCTGCTGGCGCGAGGAGTCGACCTTGACCACCACCCCGTCGATCTCGTACTCGAGGTCGTGGCGGTGCTCGGCCCAGTGGGCGACGAACGCCTCGACCTCCTCGAGGGTGGCCGCCCGCCTGGTCTCCTTCGCCACCGGCAGGCCGGCCGACTCGCAGAACTTCAGGAACTCGGAGTGGGAGGCGAACCTGAGCCCCTGGGCCAGGCCGAACGAGTGGCACAGCAGCTTGAGCCCCCGTTCGGCGGTGATCCTCGGATCCTTCTGGCGGAGCGCGCCAGAGGCGGCGTTGCGCGGGTTGGCGTAGACCTGCTTGTCCTCGGCCGCCTGGCGGCGGTTCAGCTCCTCGAAGGCGTCGCCCGGGAAGTAGATCTCGCCGCGGACCTCGAACGCGCGCGGCGCGTCCCGCTGGGCGAGGCGCTGCGGCACGTTGGGGATGGTGCGCACGTTGGGGGTGATGTCGTCGCCGACCAGGCCGTTGCCCCTGGTGGCGGCGCGCACCAGGCGGCCGTCCTCGTACTGCAGGGAGACGGCGACGCCGTCGATCTTCAGCTCGCACACGTACGCGTCGACCTGGTCGACCAGGCGCTCGGTACGGGCGCCCCAGGAGGTCAGCTCCTCCAGCGAGAAGGCGTTGTCGAGCGAGAGCATGGCGACCCGGTGGTGCACCGGGGCGAAGGCCGCCGCGTGCGGCGCCCCCACCGTCTGGGTGGGCGAGTCGGCGGTGACCAGGTCCGGGTACAGCTCCTCGAGGGCGCCGAGCGCGCGCAGGAGCTCGTCGTACTCGGCGTCGGAGATGTCCGGGTCGCTCAGCACGTAATAGCGGTAGGAGGCGTCGGTGAGCCGCGCGCGCAGCTCGTCGACCCGGTTGGCGGCCTCCTCGACCGATGGCGACACCAAGCTCCTCCCGGTCCCTTCTCCTCGACCCCGACCACCCACAGTATCGCTCACCTGGTCGACACCGCCCGCCAGTGTGCGGAGTCGTCCACAGGCGGCGCCAGGCGCCGGCCGGCGACGCGCCCCGGGAGCGCACCCGATGCCCGACCGGGCACGTAGGAGGTACGCTGCCTGCATGCGCAACGGCGCCATCGAGCTGGTCGTGACGGATCTCGACGGCACACTGTCCGACCCGGCAGAGAAGATCCACCCACGCACCGCCGCCGCCGTCCGGACGATCGTCGCGGCGGGCGTCCCGGTGGTGGTCGCGACCGGGCGACGGCCACGCAGCGCGAGCTGGGTGCTCGACCCGGCAGGGCTGGCCGGGCCGGCGATCATGCTCGACGGCGCGGTCGGCCGTGACCTGCGCAACGGCCACACCTTCCACCGGGCCGCCTTCACCCCCGATGCGGCCCGGCTGGTGCTGCGGGCGTTCCTCGCCGCCGGCCTCGAACCGTGCCTGTTCGTCGAGCACCCGAACGCGGAGCTGCTGGTCGGGCCGCGCCCGGCCACCCACCCGGGCCACCTCGCCCGCAACCGCGCCTGGACCGCGGAGGCCGACCTGGCGCGGGTGGTCGAGACCGATCCCGTGCTCACCTTCACCGTGGTCGGCGGCGACGCCGCCGCGCTCGTCGAGATCGCCACGGCGGTGGGCGCGGCGGGCAGCGCCAGCGTCACGCCCGACCTCGTCTACGGCGGCTCGACCCTGCAGGTGCGGCCGTGCGGGATCAGCAAGTGGAGCGGGGTGATCGCGTTCTGCCGCGAGCGGGGGCTCGACGCCGACCGGGTCCTCGCCGTCGGCGACGGCGCCAACGACGTCGAGCTGCTCGCGGCCGCCAAGGTCGCCTGCGCGGTCGACGGCGGCCATCCGTCCGCCCTCGCCCACGCCGACCACGTCATCGCCCAGCCGTCGGCCGCCGGCTGGGCGGCGCTCCTCGACCTGATCTGAGGCGGCGGCTACTCGGCTGCGGACGTGGCCGCGCCGCCCTTTCGGCGGTCCTGCTCGTCGAGGAAGCGGGCGACCAGGCCGCGCAGCACGACCGCCATGGTGAAGCCGTTGGCCTGGCACCACTGCTTCAAGCGCTCATGCTGCTCGGTCGAGAGCCGGGCGGGCACCATGGTCAGCGACTCCCCCGCCCCTGGAGTGCCCTTGAGCAGCTCCAGCCTGGGCTCCCCCAGGAACAGCCGGGACGGCAGCTGCTCGGGCAGTCCGGCTACGGCCTCGCGCGGCAGCTCGACGACCCGGCCGGCTCCCAGGCTCACCTCGAGCAGCTCTTCGATCACCTTGTCCCGTTCGTCGTCGGGAAGACCCCGGACTGCCTTCAGCAGCAGCTGCGTCAGCTCCGACACCGTGCTACCTCCCTCAGAGCTGAAGATATCTGGCGATATCGAATGATGCTCCATGCCGCGGCCCAGGTCGAATCCCATACGGGGAGCCCCGGGACAGCGCTACCCCGACCCCCATCGGGTACCGCGGGCTAGGAGGTGAAGCCGAGCACCGCGGCGTTGCCGGGCAGGGCGGGGCCGGCTCCGACCACGCGGCCGCTGGCCACCTCGACGGCGAACACGGCCTGCTCGCCCTCGACCCAGACGAAGTCGCCGCCGGGCGACCAGTGCAGGCTGCGGTAGCGGTCGGCGGGCAGGCCGGAGGTGGTGCGCCGGCCGGCGGCGCGGACCTCGAGCTTGGGCTGCTCGGCGGGGCCGCTGACGAGCGCCACCCGGCGCCCGTCGGGTGCCAGGACGGCGAGGGAGCTGGGCACCGAGACCAGCTGTGCGCCGAGTGGGCCGGCCGCGTCACGCGGACGCAGCAGGCCGGTGGTCAGCGCCCCGTCGCGGCCCCGGGCCAGCGTGCCGTGCCCGGCCGGCAGCACCCGCCGCACGTGGCCGTGCTCCACCTCGAACAGCCCGCTGCGCGGGTCCGGCGCGAGCAGGACGGGGTGGCCGTCGCCGCTCCAGCCGAGCTTGGCGCCGTGCAGCCCGCGCGGCAGCACCAGCACCTCGACCCTGCCCGCGCCGACGAGGTGCAGCTCCGGTCCGCTGGGATGGCGGCTCCGGCTGGGAGACGTCCCCACCCAGCCGCCCTCCCCCGCGGTGACGAAGGCGAGCCGGCCGTCGCTGCTCCAGACCGGGCCGGAGCCGGTGGCGCCCTCCTGCAGCACCCCGCCGACCAGGGAGCGCACCTCGACCCGCGTCTGCCAGGAATGGAAGCGACTGCTGCGCACCAGCACCACCCGGTCGCCACGTGGCGAGAGCGAGACCCTGGTGGCGCCCTGCGGCAGCCGCGCGACCGGGTGCGGGGCGCCGCCGCCGAGCGGCTGGCGCCACAGCCAGCCGTCGTACTCGACCACCATCCACCCGGAGGCGCCCCGCCCGAGCATCGGCCCGCGGCCAGGCAGCGCCACCCGTGGCCGCGCGGTCGGCAGCACCACCTGCGGCCTGGCCCGCGGCTGGCTCGCCGCCGCGGCGGCCTGGCCCGGCTGCGCGCCCACCGGCACGCTCGGCAGGAGCCTGCCGAGTCCCACCAGGACGACCCCGGCGCCGACCACGCCCACCACGAGCCACCGCGAGGGCCGCGCACTCCCCCGCCAGCCCGCGACGGGCCTCACCACCGTCGCCGGCCCATCCGGGGCTCCGGCCACGCCGTCCCCGACGCCGGAGTGCGGCGGCACCTCCCCGCCATCCGCCGCGCCTGTCGCGGACCCGCCTGCCTGGGCCTCCGCCGCCGCACCTGAGAAGGGACGCACGACCTCGCCGTCCGCCAGGACCCCGCCGTCCGCTTGGACCCCGCCGGCGGCGCCCGGGCCGGAGCCGTTCCAGGACTGGCCGGCGGCGCCCGGAGGCGTCCCGACCGCGGCGTGCCGCATCCGGCCGCCGGCGGCGGGGCGGGTGCGGGCTCGGCTGGCGGGCCGCCCCCGGTGACCCGCCGCGGGGCGGGTCCGGGGGCGGGGCTGGTCGATCAGGAGACGAGGGGCGGCGCAGGTGGCGCACGGCGTGCCGGGGGCGACGGCGGCCAGGTCGTCGCAGCGCGGGCACCAGGTGTCCGCGGTCGCGCCCGGCGCCGCGCTCATCCGCCGGGGACCGCCGCGGCGGTGGCGACCACGGTCCCGCCGCCGAGCACCAGGTCGTCGTCGTAGAGGACGCCCGCCTGCCCGGGGGCGACCCCGTGGCACGGCTCGTCCAGGTCGAGGCGGACCCGGCCGCCGCCGAGCGGCACCACCTCGCAGCCGATCTCGGCGCCGTGCGAGCGCAGGCGCACGCGAGCCGGCCCTGGCCGCAGGCCGAGGCCATCGGTCGCGCTGGCCCGCTCCAGCTCCACCGTCCGGACCGCCAGCTCGGCGCGCTCGCCGACGACCACGCGCTGGCCCGCGGGCTCGACGCGGAGCACGTAGCGGGGGGTCGGCGCGGCGATGCCGAGGCCGCGGCGCTGGCCCACGGTGAACCGGTAGGCGCCCTGGTGGCTGCCGAGCGCCCGCCCGGCGGTGTCGACCACCGCGCCCGGCCGGCGGCCGAGGCGGCGCTCCAGCCAGCCGGCGGTGTCGCCGTCGGGGATGAAGCAGACGTCGTAGGACTCCGGCTTGGCCGCGGTGCGCAGCCCGAGCCGGGTGGCGGTCGCGCGCACCTCCGGCTTGGTCATCTCGCCGACGGGCAGGCGCAGCCGGGCGAGCTCCTCCGGACCGAGCATGTAGAGCACGTAGGACTGGTCCTTGGCCGCGTCCGCCGCCCGGTAGAGGCGGCCGGCCTCGACTCGGGCGTAGTGGCCGGTGGCGAGCGCGTCGAAGCCGAGCGTGCGCGCCCGGGCGAGCAGCCCGACCACCTTGACCTGCTCGTTGCAGCGCGCGCAGGGGTTGGGGGTGCGGCCGCGGGCGTACTCGGCGGCGAAGTCGTCGACCACCGCCTGCTGGAACTCCTCGACGAAGTCCCAGACGTAGAAGGGGATGCCGATGGTGTCGGCGACCCGCCGGGCGTCGTCCGCGTCGGCCAGCGTGCAGCAGCCCTTGCCCTGCACCTGGGCGTGCGCCGGCGTGTCGGCGAGCTTGAGGTGCACGCCGGTGACGTCCCAGCCCTGCTCGGCGAGGAGCGCGGCCGCCACCGAGGAGTCCACCCCGCCGCTCATCGCCACCAGCACGCGCCGGGGGCTCACCGGACGCCTCCGGCCGGGGCCTCGTGCACTGCCGGCGAGTTTGCGTCACGCGCCGCCGGCGAGCTGGCGTCGCGCGCCTCCGGCAGGGCGGCGCTGGCGGGCAGGACGGCGAGGGCGTCGCGGATCGCGGCGCCGGTCTCGTCCACATCGGCCTCGGTGGACCCCCAGCCGAGGCTGAAGCGGATCGTCTCGCGCGCCTCGGCCGGGCCACGGCCCATGGCGAGCAGCACGTGGGAGGCGCTCACCGCGCCGCTGGCACAGGCCGACCCGGACGAGCAGGCGACCCCGGCCCGGTCGAGCAGCAGCAGCAGGTCCTCGGCGCGCCGCCCCGGGAAGCGCAGCGACAGCAGCCCCGGCAGGCTGGCTCGCCGCGGCGGGCCGGCGTCGCCGCCCGGGTCGCCGTTGACCACCAGGGCGGGCTCGGCGCGTAGCAGGGCGGCGAGGAGGCGTTCCCGGAGCCGGGTGAGGCGGGCGCCGTGGCTGGCGCGCTCGGCCCGGGCGAGGTCGGCGGCCGCGCCGAAGCCGGCCAGCGCCGCCGCCGGCATGGTGCCGGAGCGCAGCCCGCGCTCCTGCCCGCCGCCGTGCAGCAGCGGGTGCAGGTCGAGGCCCGGCCGGACCACCAGGGCGCCGACCCCGGTCGGCCCGCCGAGCTTGTGGGCGGCGAGGGCGAGCAGGTCGACGCCGTCGCCGGCCAGGTCCACCCCGGGCGAGCCGGCGGCCTGCACCGCGTCGCAGAGCAGCAGCGCACCGGCCTGGTGGGCCAGCTCGGCTGCGCCGGCGACCGGCTGCCCGGTCCCGACCTCGTTGTTGGCGGCCATCACCGCGACCAGCGCGGTCTGGCCAGGCCGCAGCGCCGCCGCCAGCCCGTCGAGGTCGACCCGGCCGGCCTGGTCGACCGGGGCCAGGTCGAGGCTGCCGCCCGCCTCGGCCACGGCCCACTCGGCGGCGTGGAGCACGGCGTGGTGCTCGACCGCGGAGGCGACCAGGTGACGGGCGCCGGGCTCGCGTGCCAGCACGCTGCCCTTGACGCCCAGGTTGTCGGCCTCGGTGCCGCCCGAGGTGAACACCACCTGCGACGGGGCGGCGCCGACCAGGGCGGCGACCTGCTCCCTGGCGGTCTCGACGGCGGCGCGGGCGGCCCGGCCGGGGCCGTGCTGGCTGGACGGGTTGGCGGCCGGCCGCTCGAGGAGCGGGAGCATGGCGGCGAGCGCCTCGGGCCGGAGCGGGGCGCTGGCTGCGTAGTCGAGGTACGGCATGGTCCGAGTATGCCAACGCCGCCGGCTCGCGGCGACCGCCGCGACCTGCCGAGGCGGCCCCGGCGCTACGGCCGGCGCGGGTCGCCCGACAGGGTGGTCGGCGGGAACGGGGGCCCGGGGCGGCCGGGCCCGGTGTTCGGCGGGCCGCCCGGGAAGCCCGGCGGGAGGGTGAAGCTCGGGAACGGCGGGGTGGTGGTGGACGGCGGCGGTGGCGGCAGCACGGTGAAGTTGAGCTGGTCGGGCGGGCGCTGCCAGTCTTCCCCTGGGGTGCCCTCCAGCACCTGGCTGGTGAAGTCGCGCCAGATGCGCGCCGGGAAGGAGCCGCCGGTGACGCGGGCCACCCCGTTGACGTTGCGCATCGGCAGCTCCTCCTTGGGGTTGCCCATCCACACGGCGGTGGCGAGCCTGGGCGTGTAGCCGACGAACCAGGCGTCGCGGTAGTCCTGGGTGGTGCCGGTCTTGCCCGCGGCCGGCCGGCCGATCTGGGCGGCCACCGCGGTGCCGTTGGAGATCACGCCCTTGAGCACGTCGTTGACCTCGTAGGCGAGCGCGGGCTGGATGCGCTGCACGCCCGGGTCCCTGGAATCGTCGAAGACGACCTTGCCGTGGTAGACGACCCTGTTGACGAACCTGGGCTTGTGGTAGACGCCCATGTTGGCGAAGGTCGCGTAGGCCGCCGCCATGTCGATCGGGAGCACGTTGGCGGCGCCGAGCGCGATCGACGGCAGCTTCTGCTGGTTGCCGAGCAGCGCGACGCCCAGGTCCTTCTGCGCCATCTCGACCACCTTGGCGGGGCAGAGCTGCTCCATCAGCCGGCCGTAGACGGCGTTGACCGAGTGCCAGGTGGCCGCGCGCACCGGCATCAGGCCGCTGCCGTTGCCCTCGTAGTTGCTCACCCCCCAGGGCACGCCGCAGACCTCGCGGGTGCCCCAGCCGCTCGACTCCCACACCGAGTCCGGCGAGATGCCGTTGGCCATCGCCGCGGCGAGCACGAACGGCTTGAACGACGAGCCGGCCTGGCGGCGCCCCTGCAGGGCGACGTTGAACTGGTCCTTGTTCCAGTTGCGGCCGCCGACGATGGCGCGCACCTCGCCGGTCCGCGGGAGCATCGCGACCATGGCGACGTCGGGACCGCTGGCCGGGCGGTACCTGGCCGCGGCCTCCTCGGCCGCCCGCTGCACCACCGGGTTGAGGGTGGTGTAGACGCGCAGGCCGCCCTGGAACAGGCGGCGGGAGCGCTCGGCCTCGGTGCGGCCCAGCCTGGGGTCGGCCAGGAGCTGGCGCTTGACCCCGTCCATGAACCACGGGTACTTGGTGGTCGCCTGCCGCTTCTGGGCGACCCGCAGCGGCTCGGTGTTGGCCCTCGCGGCCTGGGCGGGCGGGACCATGCCGAGCTGCACCATGCGGTCGAGCACGCTGTCGCGCAGGCGCCTGGCCTCGTCGGGGTTCTGGCGCGGGTTGCCGGACTCCGGCGAGCGGATCACGCCGGCCAGGGTGGCCGCCTGGGCGAGGCTGAGGGTGCGCACCGAGCGGTTGAAGTAGCCGAGGCTGGCCGCCTGCACGCCGTAGTAGCCGCCGCCGAAGTAGACGCGGTTGAGGTACTGCTCGAGGATCTGGCTCTTGCCGATGCGGCGCTCCAGCTCGGCGGCGAGGGCGGCCTCCTTGACCTTGCGTACCACCGAGCGCTCGCGCAGGTTGGGGTAGGCGTTGCGGACCAGCTGCTGGGTGATGGTGCTGCCGCCCTGCGCCTGCTGGCCGCGGAAGACGTCGGTGAGCAGCGCCCGGAAGATGCTGCGCTGGTCGACGCCGTGGTGCTCGTAGAAGCGGGCGTCCTCGGCGGCCAGCACGGCGAACTGCACCAGCCGCGGCACCACCGACAGGGGCACCACGATGCGGTCCTGCTCCGACTTGAGCACCGCGATGCGGTGGTTGTTGACGTCGAAGACCTCGGTGCGCTCGGCCTGCGGCAGCGGCTTCAGGTCCGAGAGGTCGGGCAGGCCCTTGCCGACCGCCCGCACGCTGCCGGCCATCACGATGCCGGTCGGCAGCGCGGCGAAGCCGCCGATCACCAGGGAGAACACGCAGGCGAGGGCGATCGGGCGGAAGAGCCCGAAGGAACCCCGGCGGGCACGGTCGGGCGGTGCCGCCACCACCGTGACCACCGGCGCGAGCCGGCGGGCGACGCGCCGCCCGAACAGGCGCACCCGCGCGGCTGCGTTCCAGGCGGCGCCGAGCAGCCGGTTGGCCGGCGGAGGCGCCGGCGCGCCCGGCCCCTTCGCGGGCGGCCAGTCCGAGCCGTCCGCCGCCGGGCTCCGCTGTGCGGCCGGCGGGCGCGATCCCACGACGGCGCCGGGGTCGCCGGCGGGCGGTCGCGGCTCACGCCGGGGGTCGGGGGGCCAGATCTGCCCGGCATCGGCGTGCGTGCCGTTGACCCGCTGGCCACCGTCCCGCTCGTCGGCGCCGGCCTCCCAGGCAGCGGCCTGGTCGGCGCGGTCGTCGTCGGCCTGCCGCCACCACTCGGGCAGCCAGCCGTCGGTGTCGTCGCCGGCGCGCCCGGACTGCCCGGGCCGGCCGGAGGGGGCCGCGGCGTGGCGCTGGCCGTAGGCGGCGGCCGGGTGGTCGCCGTGACCGGCCCGCTGGCCGGTCTCTGGGGTGGCCGGGGGTGCCCACCAGTCGTCCGCGTCGGCACCGTCGCCGTGCCCGACCGGCCGGCGGTCACGCCCGGGGTCGCCGCGCCACCCAGCGGTCTCGCCGCCGGAACCCTCCATGGCTCCTCTCCGTCCTGGGTCCTGGCGGGCCGTCGGACCCGCCTCTGCTGCTATCGAACCCCGCCGAGCGGTCCGAGCTTCCCGGCGGCGCCTCCGCTCCCCGACGAAACCGTCGATCCCGCCGGCGACCTTGCCCAGGCTGGCCGCGCACCAGGCCCCGGCCGCGCGGGCCGCGAGGGCCACGCGCGACCAGGCGAGCGTGAGCGCCGCCCAGACCGCCGCCGCGGCCCGGCCGAGTGCCGCCAGAACGAACCGGATGAAGTCGGCCGTGGCCTCGCCGGCCAGGCGCAGGGCGATGCGCGCCGAGCGGCCCGCCTCCTCCGCGGCGGCCCGCCGGTCGGCGTCGGCCGTCGCGGCGGCCTGCTGGGCCTGCTCGGCGAGCTGGCGCGGGCCCCGCAGCTCGGGCACCGGCACGTCCACGAGCCCCGTGGCGAACGCGCCGAGCTGCGCGTCGGCGCCGCGCAGGCGCCGCGCCGCGCGCTGCCGCGGCCACGCCTGGACGGCCCGCTTGCCCAGCTCACGCAAGTCCGGGGCGGCTGCTTGGGAGCGGCTGGCGCGGTCGGCCCGTCGTGGCGGGTCGGCGCGGCCCGGCTCGGTTGCCGGGCGTGTATCGGTCTCGGCCAGCAGCACCTGGGCGCTGCGCCTGCTCGCCAGCGAGTCGGCCAGGAAGGCGGGGGCCAGCTCGTCGGGCAGGTAGCGGGCGACGGCCACGCCCAGCTCGACCCGGGCGGCGCGCAGGCGCGCGTGGCGGCCGGGGATGCCCGCGGTCAGCCGCAGCCAGCGGGAGGAGGCACGCAGGGAGGACCTCGCCGCCCCGGCGGCGCTGGGGTGCGCCGCCGAACGCCGCGCCTGGACCCCCTCTTCCCGAGGCAGCACTGCCGTTCTACCCCTTTCGCTTGGCGACCTCTTCCGTCAGCCGGGGTACGACTTTGAAGAGGTCGCCGACCACGCCGAAGTCGGAGATGGCGAAGATGGGCGCGTCGCCGTCCTTGTTGACCGCGACGATCGTCTTGGAGGTCTGCATCCCGGCACGGTGCTGGATCGCGCCGGAGATCCCCACCGCGACGTAGAGCTGCGGCGAGACCGTCTTGCCGGTCTGGCCGACCTGGTGCTGGTGCGGGTACCAGCCGGCGTCGACCGCCGCCCGGCTGGCGCCGACCGCCGCCCCGAGCGTGTCGGCCAGCGCCTCGACCAGCGCGAAGTTGGCGGGGTCCTGCAGGCCGCGGCCGCCGGAGACGATGATCTCCGCCTCGGCGACGTCCGGGCGGCCGCCCTGCTCGGAGGCGACCCGCTCGATCAGGCGCACCTCGGCGCGGCCGGGCTCGCGCTCCAGCCCGAGGTCGACCACCTCCGGGCTGCCCCCGGACGGCTCCGGCACGGGGAAGGAGTTGGGCTTGACGGTCAGCACCGGCGTGCCGGTGCGGACCCGGGAGCGCACCGTGGTCGCCCCGCCGAAGACGCTCTGGGTGGCGACCAGCTCGGCGTCCAGGTCGACCACGTCGGCCAGCACGCCCCAGCCCTTGCGGGCGCCGAGGCGGGCGGCGACGTCCTTGCCGGACGGGGTCGCCGCGACCAGGACCGCGGCCGGCTGGGCGCGCTCGGCGGCGGCCGCCAGCGCCTCCACCGACGGCAGGGACGACGCCTGGGTCCAGCCCTCCCCGGTGGCCGCGTAGACGGTGCCGGCGCCGTGCCTGCCCAGCGCCTCGCCGGCGGCGTCCAGGCCGCCCTCGCCGACGAACACGGCCGCCGCCTCGCCTAGCTCGGCGGCCTTGCCGAGCATCTGGTAGGTGACCTTCTTCGGCGCGCCGTCCTCGTGCTCGACCAGGACGAGAACCGTAGCCATCGGCTGGTTGCCTCCTTGCGTGGCGCGTGGTGCGCTCCGGGCGGAGTGCGGACCCACGGACCTTAGATGAACTTGTTGCTGGCGAGGAAGTCGGCCAGCTCGGTGGCGGCGCTGCCGTCGCCAGGGTCCTCGACCTTCTTCCCGGCCTGCTTGGGGGGGCGGGGCGCGAAGTCGACCACCTCGGTGGTGGCGCCGGCCAGGCCCACCTCGGACGCGTCGAGGCCCAGGTCGGCCAAGCTGAGGTCGGTCACGGGACGCGACTTGGCCGCCATGATGCCCTTGAACGAGGGGTAGCGGGGCTCGTTGATGCCCTTGACCACGCTGACGACGGCCGGGCCGTCGGCCTCGACCACGTCGTAGCCGGTCTCGGTCTCGCGGTGGACGCGGATGGTGGCGCCATCCACCTCGAGCTTCTTGGCGTTGGTGAGGGCGGGCCAGCCCAGGAACTCGGCCAGCGCGCTGGGCACCAGGGAGGTGCGCGCGTCGGTCGACTCCGAGCCCATCAGCACCACGTCGGGCTCGACCGTCCTGATCGCGGCGGCGAGCACCCGGGAGGTGTTGAACGCGTCGGACCCGTGCAGCGCGTCGTCGTGGACGTGCACGGCGGCGTCCGGGCCCATCGACAGCGCCTTGCGCACCGCCGGCAGCGCCGACGTCGGCCCCATGCAGAGCACCACGACCTCGCCGCCGGACGCCTCCTTGAGGCGCAGCGCCTCCTCGACGGCGTACTCGTCGACCGGGTTCATGATCGTCTCGACCGACTCCCGGTCGAGCGTCTTGTCGTCGGGATCCAGCCGCTTCTCGGCGGCCGTGTCCGGTACCCGCTTCACGGTCACCAGGATCTTCACGTGCCGGTCCCTCCGGTCTTCAGGTTGTCGGCTCCGGTCCGTCGGCCCGGTCGAGGACGCGGGTGAGAGGATCGACGGGCGGGAGGGGCGAACTCGGCCCACAATGATGCCCCAATGGCGTCTTGTGCGCTCGCCAACCGGGTTCGTCCGTGGACATGACGCCGGCTGAGCTGGCAGGGAGCCGGCCGCCTCGTCCGGGTGGGCCCGCCCGCCGGCTCCTGCCGGCATGCAGGGCGCGCGGCGGGGGTAGGCTGCCCGCCGCCACCGACGACGACCAGGAAGGGATCACGTGAGCCGAGGCCCGACGCCGTACCGCCGCCGGGAGAGCGACAGCGCCATCCCGCCTCCCCAGCCGATGCACCCCGGGGAGCTCAGGCAGGACCCGCTGACCGGCCGCTGGGTGGCGATCACGGCCGGCAGGGCCGCCAGGCCCGAGGCGTTCATGCACGAGCAGGGGGCGCCGCGCGGGCCGCTCGGCTGCCCCTTCTGCGTCGGCAACGAGCACATGACCCCGCCGGAGGTCTGGGCCGACCGGGAGGAGGGCAGCGCCCCCGACAGCCCGGGGTGGCGGGTGCGGGTGGTGCCCAACAAGTTCCCCGCCTTCGCCGGGCCGGACGCGCCGCCAGGCCACGGCCTGTACCGGGCGGCGCCCACCGCCGGCGCGCACGAGGTGGTGATCCACGGCACCGACCACGAGGCCACCCTGGCCGAGCAGCCGGCCGGCGAGGTGGCCAGGGTGCTCGCCGCGTGGGGCCGCCGGCTGGCGGCCTGGCACGACGCCGACCTCGGGTCGGTGACGGTGATCGTCAACCAGGGCCGGCTCGCCGGCGCCTCGCTGGAGCACCCGCACAGCCAGGTGTTCGTCACCGCCGCCCGGCCGGCCCTGGTCGAGGCCGAGCTGGCACGGCTGACCCGGCAGGACTGCGTCGCCTGCGCGATGCTGAACAAGGAGCGCGGCGGCGACCGGGTGGTCGCCGACGCCGACGGCCTGCTGGCGATCTGTCCCTGGGCGTCGAGCCTGCCGTTCGAGGCCCTGCTCCTGCCCGAGGAGCACCTGGCCCGCTTCGGCCACGGCGGCCCGGGCGACGCGGCGACGGCGGCGGCGCTCGGCGGGCTGCTGCGCCGCCTGGCCGGCGCCACCGGCCCGAGGACGCCCTACAACCTGGTGCTGCACACCGCCCCGCCCGGCGTCGGCGACTTCCACTGGCACCTGCACCTGTTCCCGAGGCTCACCACCTTCGGCGGCTTCGAGCTGGCCAGCGGGATCGTCATCAACGTGGTCGACCCCGACCAGGCGGCCGCGGCCATGCGCGCCGCCCCCCCGGGCGTCAGCGGCTCTTGAACTCCGCCTTGCCCGGCCCGCGCTCCTGGAAGGAGCGCATGCCCTCGGCGGCGTCCTCGGTGGCGAACAGCGACTGGAAGGCGTGCCGCTCGAGCAGCAGCCCGGCGTCGATGCCGACGTCGAGGCCGCCGTCGATCGCCTGCTTGGCGGCGCGCAGCGCCAGGCCGGGGCCCTTGGCGTAGCGGGCCGCCGCCTCGACCGCCTTGGCGTACACCTCGTCGGCCGGGTGGACCTGGTCGGCCAGGCCGATCGAGCGGCTCTCCTCGGCGCCGCAGAAGCGGCCGGAGTAGACCAGGTCCTTGGCCCTTGCCGCGCCGACCAGGCGGGCGAGCCGCTGCGTGCCGCCGGCGCCCGGGATGATGCCGAGCAGGATCTCCGGCTGGCCGAAGGTGGCGTCCTCGGCCGCGAACCGGAAGTCGGCGGTGAGCGCCAGCTCGCAGCCGCCGCCGAGGGCGTAGCCGTTGACCGCGGCGATCACCACCTTGGGGATGCGGGCCAGGGCGGTGAAGGCGCCCTGCAGGTCCCCGGCCCTGGTGGAGATCTGGGCGAAGCCCTGCCCGGACATCTCCTTGATGTCGGCGCCGGCGGCGAACACCTTGCGGCCGCCCCAGATGACCACCGCGCCGACGCGCTGGTCGCCGCCCGCCTCCTCGGCGGCGGCGCGCAGCTCGTCCTGGACCTGCTCGTTGAGGGCGTTCACCGGCGGCCGGTCGAGCCGGATCGTCCCTACCCGGTTGCTCTCGTCGACCTCGAGGCGGACGAACTCCCCCACCGGCATCTCCTCCCGCGCTGGACCCGGGCGCGCCACGAGTCGAGATGCGGGCACGCCGCCGACGGCGGGATTGTAGCGGGGGTCCGGGGGGCTCAAGAGCGAGGCCGCAACCCGAGCGGCGGGCGGCCACGCAGAGCCGAGCGGTAGCCCCCCGGTGGATCAAGGCGCTCAGGCGTGGCGGCTGCGGGCCACCGCCTCGGGCAGCGGCAGCGGGGTGACGCCGGGGGCGGGCGGCACCCCGGGATCGGGCAGGGAGTCGGCGGCGAGCACCTCGGCCTGCACGGGGCTGAAGCCGGCGCGCCGGACGGCGTCGGGATCGCCGTCCAGGTGCAGCTTGGCCACGGTGGCCTGGTTGAGCGCGTCGACGAACCCGTCGAAGGTGGTGCTGCCAGGGCCGGCCAGCGCCCAGGTGACGTGCAGCGGGCCGGGGTGGTCGTCCGCGATTGCGATCGCCCTGGCGACGTCCCCGACCCAGACGGGGGCGACCCGCTGCCCGCCGCTGCCGGGCACCGGCACCGGGCCCGGGCCGCGTAGCCGCTCGGCCAGGCGGCTGCCCGGCCCGACGACGTGGGTGCAGCGCAGGACGGCGTACTCGAGGCCGGAGCCGGCGACCAGCTCCTCGACCTCGGCCTTGGCCCGCAGCCAGGGGTTGCGCGCCGAGCCGCCTGGGCGGGCGGGCGAGAGCACCACCAGGCGGCGCACCCCGACCCGCCGCGCCGCGGCGACCAGGACTCGGGCTGGCTCGAGCACGGCGGCGCTGGACCGCTGAAGCGGGCCAGCCCCGGCGCCCGGCTCGGCCCAGAGGCTGCCGGTCAGCGACACGGCGGTGAACACCCCGGTGAGCGCGGCCTCCATGCCATCCGGGTCGGTGGCGTCCATCACCGCCACCTTGGCGCCGTGCCGGCGCAGGTCCCCGCTGGCGGCCGGGTCGCGCAGCACCGCCCGGACGTGCTCGATGCCCTGCTCGGCCAGGGCGGCGACCGCGGCCTTTCCCACCAGGCCGCCGGCACCGGTCACCAGGATCGCCACGCTGTGCCTCCCTCCGGGACGCCGTCGCCTGGGCCGCATGGTGCCGCGCGTGCCGGCTCGGCGCACCCGCCCTCGAGCGGGCCAGCAAGGCGGCGGACGGATCCAGGCAATTCTGCTTTACTGTCTGCTCGTACCGACCGACACGGAAATCGGGAAGGTACGAAGCCGGGTCTGCCCGGGCAACGGCGTCGCCGCCGCCCACGGCAGCCCGGTCGTTTCATGCGCGGGCCGCAACGAGCAAGGAGCACGGCAGTGATCAAGCAGATTCCCGTCAAGGGCTCGGACCAGATCAAGGTGAGCTTCGTGCTCCCGACCGACCGGATCGACGGCAAGGTGTCGGTGGTCGGCGACTTCAACGACTGGAACCCGTCGATCCACCCGCTGCGCAAGCGGGCCAACGGCACCCGCAGCGTGTCGGTGTCGCTGCCGGCCGGGAGCCGCTACCTGTACCGCTACGTGACCGACGACGGCAGCTGGCACGACGACGACTCCGCCGGCGAGTTCGAGCCCAACGGCTTCGGCGGCGCCAACGCCGTGCTCACCACCTGACGACCGCCCAGCAGGCAGGGCGGCGGATCCCGCCGCGGCCATCCGAGGCCCAAACAGGGATCCCGGCGAAGTGCCCGATGGGGGGTTCGGGGGAGCTGTCTCGGGCTCCCCCCGAATGGATCACCCCACGTTGGCCACGTCGCGGCCGGCCGCCAGGCCGGCGACCCAGTCCCGCAGGGCGACCGGGCCGCGGTGGAAGCTGTAGAAGCCGCCGCGCGGCAGGGTGCAGTGGTCAGAGCCGTCCAGCAGGAAGCTGCGGAAGTTGGGGGCGCCGGCCCGGATCGCGTCCAGGTTGCCGAGCAGGGCGCGGCCGAAGTCCCGGGGCCGCCCGCCGGCCTCCCGGTGGTAGGCGCGCTGGACCGCGTCGCCGACGAAGTTGACCTGGGAGAAGCGCACCGCCGGGTAGTTGGCGGCGACCGCGTCGTAGAAGCGCGGCATGGTGAAGCCGCCCGGCGGGATCGCCCGCACGCCGGGGATCCAGCCCGGCAGGGTCCGCTGGCTGCCCCAGAGCCGGCGCAGGTCGGTGGGCCGGCTGAAGAGGTAGCCGAGCGAGTCGCCGAGCTGCGCGACGCGGGCGTCCGGGTAGCGCTCGATCACCCTCGGGGCGTGCACGATCGAGCCGATGCTGCCGGCGCTGCAGCCGGCCACGAACACCCGCGCCGGCCGCGGCACCTGCCCGAAGACCCAGCGCAGGGCCGCCTCCGCGTTGACGTGGCCGCGGTGCCAGATGGTAACGGCGCGGCCGCCGGTGGCGCGGTAGGTCACCTTCGCGTCGCCCATGTCGACGTCGCCGGTGCAGGTCGGCACGTACAGCACCGACCAGTCGTGGAAGGGGTTGCGGCGGTCGTCGAGGTCGAGGATGCCGGCGCCGCGCCCCGTGGGGTCGTCCTGATCGCTGATCCGGTCCTTGAACAGCTGACTGCCCGGCTGGCAGGTGCGGTAGTCCCAGCATCCGCCGCCGCCCTCGAAGTAGACGAGCAGGCGGTCGCTGGCGGCCAGCCGTGCCCAGAAGGCGAACAGCCCGCCGCGGGCGCAGCGGGTGCGCCCGCCGGGCAGCACCTTGCGCCAGGGGCCGGCCTGCGCCAGGGTGCTCGGCGAGGGCGCTGGGGGCGAGGGCGCGAGGCGACCCCCCGGCGACGGGCCGGGCCTGGTGGCGACCGCCGTCACGCCGGCGACGGCCAGCAGGGCGACGCCGAGCGCCAGGCGGCCGGCGACGGTGTGCGGGCCCCGGACCCTCATGCCCCTCATGTTCCCCGACCAGGCGCTGGCGGGCCAGTCACGCCTCGTTCCCCGGTCGCCGCGGCGCCCTGGTCCCCCGCCTGGGGGCGGCCGTCCGTCCACGCCACGGCACGACCGTCGACGAGGCCCACCACCCGGTCGCAGAGCTCCACCATGTCGGGGTCGTGGGTGGCCACCACCACGCTCGCGCCCCGGTCGGCGGCGTCGCGCAGCAGCCCGGCGACCCGCGCCCGGTTGTCCGCGTCCAGCTCGGCGGTCGGCTCGTCGACCAGCAGGACATCGGCGTCGGAGGCCAGCGCCCTGGCCAGGGCGACGCGCTGCTGCTCGCCGCCGGACAGCTCGTCGGTGCGGTGGTCGGCCCGCTCATGAAGGCCGAGGAGCGCGAGCCAGCGGTCGGCGGCCGCCGCGGCGGCCGCCGGGTCGCGCCTGGCGACCCGGTGGGGCAGCTCGACGTTCTCGCGCGCGGTGAGCAGGGCGAGCAGCCCGTACCCCTGGAAGACGATCGCGATCCGCTCCCGGCGCAGCACCCGCCGGCCGGCCTCGCCCAGGCCGGCGAGGTCGCGGCCCTCGAAGCTGACCTTCCCGCCGTCGGGCGCCTCCAGGCCGGCGAGCAGGGCGAGCAGGGTCGACTTGCCCGACCCGGAGGGACCGACGACGCCGACGACCTGGCCGGGCACCGCCTCGATCGAGACCCCGTCGACCACGTTGCGGCCTCCGCGGCTGGCGCGCACCCCGTGGGCGCTGAGCACCGGGGCGCCGGGGCTCACGGCTCACCCCCGCTGCCCTCGGCCGGCCGCAGCACGACCCGGTCCGGCTCCACCTCGACGACCGCGCGGGACCCCGGAGGCAGCACCTCGAGCGCGCGGGCGGGCAGGTGGAGCGAGCCGGTCGGCCCGACCACCGCGTGCTCGACGCCGGCCCGGCCCTCGGCGCCGACGCGGCCGTCGCGGATGGTCAGGGTGCGGTCCATCCTCGCGGCCACCTCGGAGTCGTGGGTCACCACCACGACAGTGGTGCCGAGGTCCTCCCTCGCCGCGTGCAGCACGTCGACCACGCGGGTCACGTTGGCGCGGTCGAGCTGGCTGGTCGGCTCGTCGGCGAGCAGCAGCGGCGGGTTGTTGGCCAGGGCGACCGCCACCGCGAGGCGCTGCTGCTCCCCGCCGGAGAGGGCGCGGACCGGCCGGCGGGCGACGGCGCCGAGGTCGACGGCGTCGAGCAGCACCCGCGCCCGGCGCCGGCGCCGGGCCGCCGGCAGCCTGGCCAGGACCATCGGCAGCTCCAGGTTGTCGGCGGCGGAGGCGTAGGGCAGGAGGTTGCGGGCCGGCACCTGCCAGACGAAGCCGACCCGGCGGCGGCGGAAGGCGGTGAGCGTGGTCTCGGGCAGCTTGGCGAGGTCGAGCTCGTCGACCAGGACGCGGCCGGCCGACGGGCGCTCGAGCCCGCCGAGGATCGACAGCAGGGTGGACTTGCCCGAGCCGGACGGCCCCAGCAGCGCCACCGTCTCGCAGCGGTCCACGGTCAGGTCGACGCCCTGCAGGGAGACCACCTCGTGCCTGGCGAGGCGGTGGATGTGGAAGAGCTGCTCGCAGGTGACCAGGCGCTCCCCGGCGCGGGCGCGGCGCGCGGCCGGCACGCCCCCCGCCTGGCCGGCCGGGGCGTTCACAGCGCCTCCTCGCGCAGCAGCTCCGGCCTGGCCTTGCGCACCAGCCCGGCGACGACCAGGGCGAGACCGGCGGCGACGACCAGCAGGGTGGCGCCCATGGCGGCGGCGAGCACGGGCCAGTCCGGGGTGTAGAGCGGCGGCGGGACCTCGGGGTGGTCGAGGAACTGCGGGATGGCGGGCAGCGCGACCAGCGCCGCGCCCAGGCCGATGGCGCTGCCGACGCCGACGCCGTAGCCGACCAGCGAGCCCTGCTCGACCGCGACCGGCGCCCAGAGGTCCCGGCGGCGCGCGCCGAGCGCCTCGAGGACGGCCAGCTCGAAGCCGCGCCGGCGGCCGCTCAGGTACAGGTGCAGCATGACCCCGCCCGCGGCGAGGGCCGCCCCCGCCGCCGCGCCGACGACCAGCAGCAGCAGGGCGAGGGACGGCGCCTGGCGGGCGAGCACCGCCTCCCGCTCGGTCGCCAGCGTCACCGAGGACACCCGCGCGCTCCTGGCTCGGAGCCTGGCCAGCGCCTGGTCGGCGGCGCGGTCGTCGGTCGTCCAGACCTGGTCGGCGGCGATCAGGGCCGACGGGTTGCGCAGAGCCTGGGCGAGCAGGCCGTCGAGGTCGACCAGGGCGGCCACCTGCTCGCCGTCGGTCCCTGGCAGCACCCTGGCGACACCCGTCACCAGCAGGGTGACGTCCCCCTCGGTCGGCGACCCCAGGCGGACGGTCTGCCCGACGCGCGCCGACGCGGCGGTCAGCAGCCCGGGCGTCACCACGGCCGGCAGCGCCTTCGGGGTGGAGGCGTGGACCAGGCCGATCCCGGCGCCGGTCGACGGCGCCTGCACCTCGAGAACGGTGGTGCGGCCGTCGACGCCGCTGCCGGAGGAGACCTGGTCGGCCGGCTCGTAGTCGCCGTCGTTGAGCGGGTACCAGCGGGCCGGGTCGTCGAACGGCTCGACCACCCGCCAGGTGCCCGCCTGCTGCACCCTGACCGAGTCGAACTCGAAGCTCCCGCTGACCGGGAAGAACTTGGCCAGGCCGCGGTCCAGGAACAGGCGTTGCAGGCGGTAGGGCGCGGCGGTCCCGAGCCGGTCGGGGTCCAGGCCGGCCAGGTAGCGCCGCACCGGCCCTGGCCGGATCCTGCCGAGGCTGACGCTGGCCGCGCGGCCGTCGGCGCCGCGCACCTCGGCGACCAGCGTGACCGGCTTGGCCACGCGCAGGTCGGTCACGCCCAGGTCGACCTCGAGGCCGCTCGCCTGGCCGAGGTCGAGCGGGGCGACCGGGGCGTGGACCAGCGGCCCCAGCAGCCTCCCGAGGGAGGCGCCGGCGAAGTCGCCCCGCCAGAAGCCGATCCCCTGGTAGCGGTCGGCCTGCACGCCGAGCACGGTCGCCTCCACGTCCGAGACGGTGAGGGAGGCCGTGTAGCGCAGCGCCGCCATGGCGGCGTGGCCGTCCGGGTCGGCGGCGCGGACCAGCTCGGGCCCGAGGGATCCTGCCGGGAAGTCGACCGCGGCGCGCCTGGGCGCGCCCGTCTCGGTCATGGCGCGGTCGTGGCGGTTGCGGGAGAGGTCCTGGCGCACCGTGACCGCGAAGGTGACCAGGCCGAACGCGGCAGCGAGGGCGACCACCACGCGCAGGGCGGCGCCGCCGCGCCTGGCCACCTGGCGGGCGCCGATGAACGGCGCCAGCTTCCGTGAGCGGACGGTGAGCCGTACCAGTACCCCGGCGGCGAGCGGCAGCAGCCGCGCCACCAGCAGCGCGGCGGACAGGACGACCAGGGCGGGGGCGAGCACGGCCAGCGGGTCGTACGACCCGGCCGGCCTGGTGCCGCCGAGCCGCAGGTTGAGCAGCGCGGCGCCCGCGACGGCGAGCAGCACGACCTCGACCAGGAGGGAGCGCCGCCCGGTCTGGTCCGAGCGGGCCTGGCGCCACTGGTCGAGCACCCTGCGGCGCACCGCGCCGAGGCCGGCGGCGGCCGCCGCGGTCAGCGCGACCAGGCCGGCGAGCAGGGTCGCGGCGACGGCGAGCGGCGTGACCACCAGCGGCACGCCGCCGACGAGCTGCGAGCGGGCGACCACGCCGGTGCCGAGCCAGCCGAGCGCCAGGCCGGCGGGCAGCGCCACCAGGGCGACCAGGGCGAGCTCGAGGGTGGCGAGGGCGAACGCCTGCATGGTGCTGGCGCCGCGGACCTTGGCGAGGGCGACCTCGCCGGCCCGTGCCTCGGCGGCCATCGCGGCCACCACCACCAGGATGACCAGCCCGAGGGCGAGGAGCTGGACCGTGACCAGCAGCACCGGGACGGTGAGGGCCTGCCGCCCCGCCTCGGCCTCGCCGAGCAGGCTCTGCAGGTTGGTGCGCGCGGCCGCCTGGGGGTAGGCCGCGGCGAACTGGGCACGGAGGTCGCTGATCGCCTGGGTCAACGCCGCCTGCTCGCGCAGCCGCACCCGGTCGGGGACCAGCGGCAGGTCCCAGCGCGCCACCACGTCGGCCCGGCCGCCGACGACCGCCTCGATCGCCCCGGCGTCGAGGAAGACGGCGTCCTGCGGCGCATCGGCCGTGTCGCTGTCCGCACGCGGGTCGTGGAACAGGTCGTGCCCCCACCACCAGGGGTCGTCCGGGGTGGCGCGGTAGACGGCGGTGACCACCGCCCGGCGGGAGCTGGCGGCGCCGGCGAGCGCGGCCGGCGTCAGCTCGTCGCCCGGCCGCAGGCGCAGCCTGGCGGCCACCGCCGCGGAGACCGCCGCCTCGGCGGGGGTGTCGAGCGAGGTCGCCCTCGGGCAGCGCCCCTGGAGCACGACCAGGTGGTCGCAGAGACCGGAGCGGCTTGCCAGCTTCGCGGTGAGCTGGGAGCGGCCGCCGAGCCGGGTCGGCTCGACCGTCTCCAGGGCGGTCAGCGGCGGCGCGAACGCCGGCAGGGCGGTCATCGCCGTGCGCACCGCGGTGTCGAGCCGGCGCACCTCGCGGCGGCTGCTCACGCGCTGCTCCAGCGACAGACCCGACGCCAGCGGCGGCGCCCGGCGCAGCGCGTCCTGCAGCACCGACTCGCCGGCCGCCCGCAGGTAGATGGCGCCGGCGCCGGCCATGGCGACCGCGAAGGCGGTGACCGCGAGCAGCGAGAGGCTCAGCCCGAGCCTGGCGGCGAGCCCCCGCAGCGCGAGCCGGACGCTGGTCACCGCGTGCCCCGCCCCGGCAGCCAGCCGGCGAACTCGCCCGGCGCGGTGTAGCTCACCCGGACCTCCGGGTCGTCGACCCGGATGAAGAGCCACTGGCCGCCGCCGTGCAGCAGGAGCCAGTCGCCGTCGGGGCTGAGCGCCATGCGGCTGTCGTCCCGGTTGCCCACCTGGATGAGCGTCGGCGGCCCGCCGGCGGGCACGTGCCTGACCGACAGGCTGACCTCGTCCGAGAGCGAGCTGAAGTCGGACGGGAGCGCGTAGGCGAAGCCGCCGGTCGCCGTCCAGGCGACCGGACCGGTGGCGTAGGCCTCGGTGGGGACCAGCTCCCAGCGCCGGCTGGGGAGGTCGACCAGCACCAGGGCGGGGCCGGGGCGCCAGTGGTCGTGGGAGGGCCCCCGCCGGCCGGCGGTCGCGACCCGGACCAGCGCGCGCCTGGCGTCGGGCGCGAGCCAGGCGCCGTCGATCACCACGTCACCCGGCCGCGCGCCCGGGTCGACCAGGCGGGCGGCCTCGACCGCCTCGGCGTGGGCGAGCACGGCCCGGTTCCCGCCGGAGCGCTGCCAGAGCCGCAGGCCCCGGACCGGGCCGGGGCGAGCGCCGCCCGCACCAGCCTCCCGTGCCGGATCGGGCACCAGGGCGGCCGAGCCGTCACGGGCGAGGTCCAGCGCGCAGCCGCCGAAGCCGGCGACCTGCCGGCCGTCGCGGTCCTGGATCGTGGTCGCCGGCCGGCCCTGGTCGCTCCGGGCGCACACCGCGACCACCGCGCCGTCGGCCGACTGCATGATGGCGGCGGCCGCGGCCGTGCCGGGCGCGGACAGGCGGCGCGCCTTCGCGTCGGCCAGGCGCACCGCCACGGGGCTGCCGTCGTCGAGGTAGCCGTAGGCGAGGGTCCGGTCGGCGCTGACCGTCGCCCGCGGCGCGCCGCCGCCTGGCACCGGGTCGGCATCGAGGCGGAGCTGGCCGGCGCGGCCGAGGGCGCGCCGGGCGCGGCCGTCGGCGGCGAGCGCGCCCACCACGCCGTCCGCGTCGACGTAGGCGATCTCGCCGAGCCCGCCGAGCTCCTCGACCGGCCCGTCGACCGACTCGACCACCAGCCGCGGGACCGCGGCGGGACCGGCGGCGGCCGGGCGCGCGCTGGCCGCGCGCCAGCCCGCCACGCCACCGAGCCCGAGGCCGGCGAGCAGCAGGACGGCGGGGACCAGCACGGCGGCGCGCCGCGGGCGCTCCCCGGCCGGCCCGGACGCGGCCGGCGCGGGTCGCCACGGACGCCGGCTCACCCGCTCGTCCCCGGCCAGGCGAGCAGGGTGCCGCTGACCGGCGCGGTGGCCCGGTCGGCCAGTTGCGAGGTGGAGAGCATCGTCCAGCCGCGCGGCGAGGAGACCGCGAAGACCAGCCCGTCGGGCGAGAAGCCGAAGCCGTCGGCGCGCTCCATGGCCTCCCCGGCCAGGAGCACGGCGGCCGTGCGGCTGGCCGGGTCGTAGCCGAGCACGTAGCCGTCGCCGGCGCGGTTCGCCAGGTTCTGCTCCGCCAGGCCGCCGCGCCGGTCGACCGCGGCGATCGCCAGCCGGCCGCCGTGGCGATCGAAGCCGAGCCAGGCCACCTCGTACCCGGGAGCCACGGCGATGCGGACGAGCTTGCCGGGGTGGACGCCGGCGAGCAGCACGGCCCAGGGACCGCCGGCGGCGCCGGCGGCCGCGGCCACCAGGCTGCCGTCGGGGCTGACGGCGACAGCACCGACCGAGGCGCCCGGCCCGCTCGCCTGCTCGAGCTGCGCCCGGGTCAGCAGGGTCGCCGGTGGGCCGCCGGGCCGGCCGGCCAGCACCGAGCTGCCCCGGGTGGTGCTCCGGAAGGGCACCTGCTCGCCGCCTGCCCCGGCGATCACGTCGCTGCCGGCCGCCCAGGCCACCGGGCAGGCCATGGCGACCCCGGTCGCCCCGCCGCCTGCGACGCCGAGCAGCAGCGCCGGCACGGAGCGGGTCTCGTCGCGCCCCGCCGCCTGTGCGGCCAGGCGCGCCTCGAGCGGGAGCGGGCGCCGCCCGCAGGCGAGCACGCGGGCGCCGCGGCCGGCAACGCCGCGGGCGCGGAACCCGTCCGGGGTGATGGTCCTGCTAGTTCCCGACCGGTCGATCGTGACCACGGCGTCGCCGCCGAGGGCGACCAGCGGCGTCCTGCCGTGGGCGGGCAGGACGGCCGCCGCGGGGAAGCCGGGACCGACGACCCTCCCCTCGGAGCCGTCCGGCTCGACCTCCTCGACCCGGCCGAGCCCGGTGACGAGCATGGGCCCGGCGAGCGTGGCCTGCTCGACCACCGGCCCGCCACGGTCCGGCGCCGGCGCGGCGGACCTGGCGGCCGGCACGGTGACCACCGGCACGGGCGGCGCCGGGCGGGGCGCCACCGCCCAGCCGACCGCGAGGCCGACGGCCAGGCCGGCCGAGAGCGCTGCCAGCCCCCTGCGCGCCGGCCGTGGCCGTGCCGGGGTGTCGTCCCAGACGTCCGCGTCCCCGAGCAGGGTGCCCACCGATCACCTCGTCCCGCCGCCGCCTGGCGAGCACGATAGGCAACGGGCCTGAGAGGACCCTGAGGCCCCCCGGCTAGAACCTTGGCGGCTCGGTGTACTCGCCCCAGACCTGCTTGAGGGCGGCGGTCATCTCGCCGACGGTGACCTCCGCCCTGGCCGCCTCGACCAGCCGCGGGATCAGGTTCTCGTCGCTCCCGGCGGCGTCGCGCAGCGCGCGCAGGGCGCTGTCGGCGGCGGCCTGGTCGCGGGCGGCGCGCCGCTCGGCCAGCGCGGCGCACTGCTCGCGCTCCACCGCCGCGGAGATGCGCAGGATCTCCAGCTGGCCCTGGTCCTCGACGGCGTACTTGTTGACCCCGACGATCACCTTCTCGCCCTTCTCCAGCTTCTGCTGGTAGGCGAAGGCGGCGTCGGCGATCCGCTGCTGGAACCAGCCCTGCTCGATGCCGGCGAGCACGCCGTCGAGCATGGAGCCGTCTCCGAACCGGTCGACGCGCTCGAAGACCTCCTCGGCGCGCCGCTCCATCAGGTCGGTCATGTGCTCCACGAACCAGGAGCCGCCGAGCGGGTCGATCACGTTCGCCACGCCCGTCTCCTCGGCGATCACCTGTTGGGTGCGCAGGGCGATCGCGGCCGCGCGCTCGGTGGGCAGCGCGTAGACCTCGTCGAGGGCGTTGGTGTGCAGGCTCTGGGTGCCGCCGAGCACGCCGGCGAGCGCCTCGATGGCGGTGCGGACGACGTTGTTGTCCGGCTGCTGGGCGGTGAGCGAGACGCCGGCGGTCTGGGTGTGGAACTTGAGCTTGAGCGCGCGCTCGTCGCGCACGCCGTAGCGCTCGCGCAGCCAACGCGCCCAGATGCGGCGGGCGGCGCGGAACTTGCCGACCTCTTCGAAGAAGTCGATGTGGGCGTCGAAGAAGAAGGAGAGCTGGATTGCGACCGTCTCCACGTCCAGCCCGCGCCGCTTGGCCAGCTCCAGGTAGGCGAAGCCGTCGGCGAGGGTGAAGGCGAGCTCCTGGGCGGCGGTCGCGCCCGCCTCGCGGATGTGGTAGCCGCTCACCGAGATCGGGTGGTACTTGGGCACCTCGTGGGCACAGAACTCGAGCAGGTCGCCGATCAGGCGCAGGTGCGGCTCCGGCGGGAAGAGCCACTCCTTCTGGGCGATGTACTCCTTGAAGATGTCGGTCTGCAGGGTCCCGTCGAGCTCGGCGATCGTCGCGCCCTGGCGCTCGGCGGCCACCAGGTACATGGCGAACAGCATCGGCGCCGGACCGGAGATGGTCATCGAGGTGGTGATCCGGTCGAGCGGCAGCTCGGAGAACAGCACCTCCATGTCGGCGGCGGAGTCGACCGCCACGCCGCAGTGGCCCACCTCGCCGGCGCTGCGCGGGTCGTCGGAGTCCCTGCCCATCAGGGTGGGCATGTCGAAGGCGACCGAGAGCCCGCCGCCGCCCTGGGCGATCAGGTAGCGGTAGCGGGCGTTGGTCTCGCGGGCGTTGCCGAAGCCGGAGAACTGCCGGATCGTCCAGGGCCGGCCCCGGTACATCGACGGGTGGATGCCGCGCGTGTAGGGGTACAGCCCGGGCAGGCCGAGCTTCTGCGCCTCGTCGCCGGCGGGGTGGTCGAGCGAGGTGTAGAGCGGCTCGAGCGGCTCGCCGGACAGGGTGGTGAAGTCGGCGTCGCGCTCCCCCTTGGCGGCGTAGCGCTCGCGCCACTCGCGGCGCAGCTGCTCGAGCCGGCGGGTGCTGTCCTGCTCGCTCATCCGTCCTCCCAGTGGGCGCATGCCCGCCCCTGATCCAACGCACTGGCACCAAGAGTAGTCGGGGCGTCCGAGCCTGCGCGACCCCGGTGCGGCCCGGGAACGAGATCAACCACTTGAGCATCTCGAAATGGTTAAGATACGCGATCGTCCACCCCGCCGACGTGGCGCGCCGCCACAGGGAGCCTCGGGACATGCACCTGACCGGCCAGCACGGGATGCACCCGGTGCAGTCGCCCGCGACCGCGGCGCCCTGGTGGCGCGGATCCGCGGCGCTGCCGCTCGGACTTGGCTACCTCGTCCTCTACCTCGCGGCCGCGCGCCTGGAGCTCGCCGTGGCCGGGCCCGGGCTGGCGCCGTGGTCGCCACGGCCCGGCCTGACCCTGATCCTGCTGCTCCTGCTCGGGCTTCGCTACGCGGTCCTGCCGCTGGCCGCGGAGCTGGCGGCGAGCCTGCTGCCGCACCCGCCGGGGAGCCGGCCGGGCGCCGGCTGGCTGCTGCTCGACGCCGCCGTGGTGGCGCTGGCCTGGGCGGCCGCGGCCGGGGTGCTCGGCGGCCGGCTGCGCCTCGACCCCGCCCTGCGGCGCCCGCGCGACCTGGGCCGGCTCGTGCTGGTCGCCGTGGCCGCCGTGCCGCTGGCGGCGGCCACGGCACGGGTCGCGCTGGCCGCCGCGGCCGGCCTGGTCCCCTGGGAGGGAGCGCCCGCCGCGGTGGTCTCCTGGTGGGCGCGGGACGCCGCCGGCGTGGCCCTCGCCGCGCCGCTGCTCGCGGCCCTGGTGGTCAGGCGCCTGCTCCCGCCCGCGCCCGGCGAGCCGCTGTGGCGGCCGGCGCGCGACCGGGCCGAGACCGCCACGCAGGCCCTCGCCGTCGCGCTGCCGCCGCTGCTCGGCCTGTGGCTGCCAGCGGCGCAGCGCCCGGCGCTGCTGGCGCTGTGCTTCGCGGCGGTGGCCTGGGTGGCGTTGCGGCGCGGGCTGGCCGGCGCGGCCGTCGCGGCAGCAGCGACCGCGGTGCTGCTGACCGGGACGCTCGCCCTGCGCCAGCCGGCCGACCCGGCCGCGGTCGCGGAGCTGCAGTCGTTCCTGCTGGTCGCGGTCGGAGCGGCGCTCTGGATCGGCGCGCTCGCCGACGCGCGCGGCGCCGGCCAGGCCGAGCGGGGCCAGCTCGAGGCCGTGCTCGAAGCGACCCCGGACTGCGTCGCCACGGTCGACCGCTCGGGGCGCCTGCTCTACCTCAACCAGGCCGGCCGCCGCCTGCTCGGCCTCGGAGGGCGGGAGCCGCTCGCCGGACGGCGCCTCGACGACCTGCTCCCCCAGCTCGCCGCCCGCCTCTCGGCCCAGGCCGACCTCGGGCCGAGGCGCTGGACGGGCGCGACCACGCTGCTGCGCGGCGGCCACCGGGTACCGCTCGAGCACGTGGCGGTCGCCCACCAGGCGCCGGACGGCCGCACCGAGGCGCTGTCCGCGATCACCAGGGACGTGAGCGGGATCCGCCAGATGGAGGGCGAGCTGGAGGCCGCCGCCGAACGGCTCGACGAGCAGCGGCTCCACCTGACCGCCGTGACCGCCCACATGCCGGTCGCGCTGCTGGTGGCGAAGGTGGACGGCACCTGCCTGCGGGCCGAGGGCAAGGCGCTGGCCCGTCTGTGCGCCCGGCCGGAGGCGCTGGAGGGCGCCTCGCTGTTCCAGGAGCTGGAGGCCCACGACCAGCTCATCGGCGACTTCTGCCAGGCGGCGACCGGCAGCGCCGTCTCCTCCTGGGCGACCGTCGGCGACGCCGTGCTGGAGACCCACTTCCGCCCGGTGGTCGGCCGCAACGGCAAGGTCAAGCAGGTGATCGGCCTGCTCGGCGACGTCACCGAGCGGGTCAGGGCCGAGGCGGCCGCCGCCGACCTGCAGGCCCGCCTCGAGGCGCTGCAGGCCCGCATGGACTCCCTCGAGCGGGGCGGCACCGTGCAGACCCTCACCGCCTGGCTCCGTCACCTGGAGATCCTGGAGGAGGAGCTGGCCGGCGGCAGCCCGGTCACCGCCCTGGTCCCGGTCAAGCAGACCCTGGAACGGGTGCTGGAAGCCGGCGCCGACCCGGCCGAGCTGGCCCTGCCGCGCCCCGAGGAAGCACCCGCCGCGCCGCCGGAGCACGCCGGCACGGAGGGCGGGGAGGTCGCCCTCGACGTCGAGCCGGCGGAGGGCGGCGTCACCCCGGTGGCCGAGCCCGGCGGCGAGCCGGCCGAGCCGCTGGCCGGCGAGCGCCGCTGAGGCGCCCGGGCACCCGGGGACGACCCCGGCGGCCGGCGCTACGCGGGCCGGGCGCTCAGGGGGTTGCTCGTCACTGGGGAAACCGGGTGTCCACCACTACGCTGGCGCATGTGAACGAGGTCCCGTTTCCCGCGGCGGTCCTCGCGGCCGCGGGCGACCGCCAGGGCGGCGCCAGCGAGGTGGCCGCCATGGCGGTCGACGGGCTGCTCGAGTTGGCCGGCGACCGCGCTCGCCTGGACGCCGCCGTCGCCGTGCTGCTCGCCGGCCAGCCGGCGATGGCGCCGATGTGGCACCTGGCGCGTGCGGCCGGCGCGCCCGACCCGGCAGCGGCCCTGCGCGGCCTGCGCCGGCTGCTCGACAGCGAGGCGGACGCCGCGGTCGCCGTCGCCGCCGGCTGGCTGGCGGACCGGCCCGGGCCGGTGCGCACCGTCTCCCACAGCTCCCTGGTCGACCGGGTGCTCGCCCGCCTCGGGGGGTCCGGGGGGCTCAAGAGCGAGGCCGGAACCCAAGCGGCGCGTAGCCACGCAGGGCCGAGCGGTAGCCCCCCGGTGAATCAGGAGCCCGTCCCGACCGGCGCCGGCGCGGGGCTGGTGGGGGCCGACGCGATCGGGCCGTCGGCGCTGCTCAACGCCGCCGGTACCGGGGCACTGGCCGCCGCCGTGCCGACCCTGGTGGTGACCACCAGCCTCAAGCTGGTCCCCGCCGCCGCGTTCGAGCGGCTGGCCGCGCCCGGCTTCGAGGCCGTGCCGCTGTCCGCGCTCGCCGCGGTCACACTCGGCGGCGAGCTGCTGGAGCCCGCCGAGGCCGGCCGCCGCGCCGCCGCGCTGGCCAGCTGAGCCCTGGCGAGGCCCCGTGGCGGGTCAGCCCAGCGTGGCGATAACCCTCAAGTCGAGGGTTATGGCGACCCCGGTGACGTCCTCGCTGAAGCTCATGGTCTCGGCGCCCCTGCCCGGCAGGGGTACCAGCAGCCGCGCGCCGCCCGTCTGCGGGCTGCCGCCGGCAGGGTGGTGGCTGACCAGCAGCTGCAGGATCGCCGAGGTGGTCTCTGGCGTGACCACCACCGGGCGGAAGCCGTAGGGGCGGGCGCTCGCGACCGGTCCGGCGGTGGTCGGCTGGATCGGGGTGGTCGAGGCGCCCATGAACGAGGTGACGACGCCGGCACGGTCCCGCGCTGGGAAGCGCAGCGTGGCGTGGATGACCTGGAGGACGACCTGGCGCACGAGCCGCCTGCCGACGACCGTGTTGCTGCTGGCCACGCGGCCGTCGGCGGCGCGGGCCTGGACCTGCGCGGTGATCTGCCCGGTGGTGCTGAAGGTGAGCTTGGCGCTGCCGCTGCGCCCGGTGCCTGCGGGGACGGTCTGCCCGACGGCCGATCCGGCGCCCCACTGGACGGTGGCCGTGACCGGCTCGGAGGCGTCGAAGCGGACGGTCAGGCCGGTCTCGGAGCGGCCGGCGACGCGGGCGGTGATCCGCAGCGGCAACGTGTTCGCCGGGGCGCCGACGTTCGCGTTGCCACCCCTGCCCGGCGTGGGCACCGGGGACCCCGGCGGCGCGGTGGTCGCCGGCGTGCGGGCGGCGGCCTCCGCGCGCGGCGCGGTGAGCCGGCCGAGCAGCACGCCGCTGGTCGCCCCGCTGCCCATCACGGCGACGGTGAGCACGATCAGCAGGATGGAGACGCGTCTGGTCATCGGCGCACTTCTTCACGGCCAGGCGGGGACGGACGGTCGCATGATACGGCAGCCGCGCTTCGGCTCACGGCGGGCCGCCGCCGCTCTGCCGGACGCGCTCCAGGAGCTGGTCGGCGGCCGCGTACGGGCCCAGCTCGCCGGTCGCGACCAGCTCGGCGAGCTTCTCCAGGGTCTCGCCGCGACCCAGCTCGCCGAGCTCGGCGCGCAGGTCGGCGAGGGCGATCTCCTCGATCTCGCGGGCGGACCGGCGCCGGCGGCGCTCGGCCTGGCCGCCGGCGGCGGCCAGGTGGGCGCCGTGCTCGGCGATCCGCTCGACCAGCTCGTCGACGCCGTCGCCGCGCTCGGCGACGGTCTTCACCACCGGCACGCTCCAGGGGCGCGCCTCGCCGAGGTGGAGCATCTGGCGCAGGTCACGGGCGACCGTGTCGCCGCCCTCCTTGTCGGCCTTGTTGACCACGAAGATGTCGGCGGCCTCGAGGATGCCGGCCTTGGCGACCTGCACGGAGTCCCCGAACCCGGGGGCGAGCACCACCAGGGTGGTGTCGGCCAGGCCGGCCACCTCGACCTCGGCCTGCCCCACCCCGACGGTCTCGACCAGGACCACCTCGCAGCCGGCGCCGTCGAGCACCCGCACCGCCTGCGGCGTGGCCCGGGCGAGCCCGCCGAGCTGGCCCCGCGTGGCCATCGAGCGGATGTAGACGCCCTCGTCGAGGGCGTGATGCTGCATGCGGACCCGGTCGCCGAGCAGGGCCCCGCCGGTGAACGGGGACGACGGGTCGACGGCGAGCACCCCGACCGTCCGGCCTGCCTGCCGGTACGCGGCAACCAGGGCGTTGGCCAGCGTGGACTTGCCCACCCCGGGCGGACCGGTCAGGCCGATCACGACCGCCCGGCCGGTCAGCGGGTTGAGCGCCTCGGCCACCTCGCGCAGCTCCTCGCGGGTGCCGTCCTCGACCACGGAGATGAGCCGTGCCACCGCGCGCCCGTCGCCGGAGCGGAGCCGCTCGACCAGCTCGTCGATCCCGTCGCGGGCGCCCGGCACCCTGCTACCCAACCTGGACGAGCAGGGCGTCACCCTGGCCGCCGCCGCCGCAGAGGGCGGCGACGCCCAGCCCGCCGCCGCGGCGCCGCAGCTCGTGGGCGACGGTGAGGACCAGCCGGGCGCCGCTCGCGCCGATCGGGTGGCCGAGCGCCACCGCGCCCCCGTTGACGTTCACGATCGCCTCGTCCAGCTCCAGCTCGCGGGTGGAGCGCAGCGCGACGGCGGCGAACGCCTCGTTGATCTCGACCAGGTCGAGCTCGGCGACCTTCCGGCCGGCCCGGTCGAGCGCATCCCTGATGGCGCGGGACGGCTGCGAGTGGAGCGAGGTGTCGGGACCGGCGACGGTGCCGTAGCCGACCACGCGCGCGAGCACGGGCAGGCCCTCGGATTCCGCCCGGCGCCGCGAGGTCACCACGACGGCGGCGGCGCCGTCCGAGATCTGCGAGGCGTTGCCGGCGGTGATGGTCCCGTCGCGGGTGAACGCCGGCGCCAGCCGCGCCAGGCCCTCCACCGTGGTCCCCGGCCTGATGCCCTCGTCCTGCTCGACCAGCAGCGCGTCGCCCTTGCGCTGTGGCACCGACACCGGGGCGATCTCCTCGCGCAGCGCGCCCTTGGCGGCCGCCGCGGCTCGCTCGTGGGAGCGTGCCGCCCAGGCGTCCTGCTCCTGCCTGCCGATGCCGAGCTTCGCGTTGACCTGGTCGGAGAGCGCGCCCATGTGGTCGTGGTCGAAGGCGTCCCAGAGGCCGTCGTGGATCATCGCGTCGACCAGCACGGTGTGGCCCATGCGCGCGCCGTAGCGGCCCTTCGGCAGCAGGTACGGGGCGTTGGTCATCGACTCCATGCCGCCGGCGACCAGCAGCCCGGCCTGGCCCAGCTCGACGTACTGGGCGGCGGTGGCGATCGCGTTCAGCCCGGACAGGCACACCTTGTTGACGGTGAGGGCGGGCACGGTCATGGGGATCCCGGCCTTGACGGCGGCCTGCCTGGCGGTGATCTGGCCCTGGCCCGCCTGGAGCACGTGGCCCATGATCACGTGCTCGACCGCGTCGGGCGCCACCCCGGCCCGCTCCATGGCCGCGGCAATGGCCAGGCCGCCAAGGTCGGCGGCTGGGAAGGGGGCGAGCACGCCGCCGAAGCGGCCGATCGGGGTGCGGGCGCCGGCGACGACGACAGGTTCGCTCTGCTCGAACATCGGCTCATCCGTTTGCTCGGGTGTCCATGGTCCGTGTCGCGACGATACCAGCCGGCCGGGGCTAGGCTGGCCGCGATGACTCTCGGCTTCGTGCACGCCTGCGAGCAGAACCACCTCAACCTGTCGACCGTCGGCGGCGGGAGCGTCGCGCAGCTCCCCTCCGGCAAGGTGGTCACCTCCCAGTTGGACCCGTTCTGGCTGTACAACTACGCCTTCGGCATCCGCCGGGCGCTCGACCTCGAGGAGCTCGCCGGTCCATTCCGCGCCGCCGGGCGCGACTTCGTCCACGTGCTGGTCTCGCCGTCGTCCCGGCCCGGGCTGGCCGCCGAGCTCGAAGGACTCGGCTTCCGCCTGGAGTGGGAGGACGTCGTCTGGCGCAGCACCGGAACCGGCGCCGGCGCTCCCGGCCTGCTCGAGCTCGGCCCCGGCGAGCTCGACCGCTACCTGGCCACCATGCGGTCGGCCTGGGGCCCGCGGCAGGTGATCAGCGAGCGGGCCCTCGGCCTGCGGCTGGCCGACGGCCGCGCCAGCGCCTACCGCACCGCCGAGGGGAGCGGCGTGTTCACCTTGTTCGCGGCCGGCCCGACCACGCAGCTCATCCACTTCGCCGTGGCCGGCGGCGCGCAGCGCCAGGGCGTCGGCCGGAGCATGCTGGAGCTGGCGCCAGGGCTCCTCGCCGAGGGCCGGCCGCTGTGGCTGTCCACCGACGCCGCCGAAGGCGCCGGCCGGGTGGCCGCCGCGGCCGGCTGGACCGCCGCCCACAGCGCCGGCCACTGGCTGCTCGACCTGGACGGACCGCCAACCGACCGCCCCGCGGACGCCGGGGCCTGACCGCGACGAAGGGAAGCGCTCCCGTGCAACTTGGACGCCTGGACCACATCGGCATCGCCGTCGCCGACCTGACCGCGGCGCGCGCCTTCTACGAGCGCGCCTTCTGCCTGCGCGCCGCCCACGAGGAGGTGATCCCCGACCAGGGCGTCCACGAGCTGCTGTTCCCCGTGGGGGACGCCTGGGTGCAGCTGGTCGCCCCGCTCGGCCCCGACACGCCGGTCGGCCGCTTCCTCGCCAGCAGGGGCGAGGGCATCCACCACGTCGGCTACGCCGTGCCGAGCGTCCAGGAGGCCCTCGACCACCTCGGCGCCGAGGGCGTCCAGCTCGTCGACGAGACACCGCGGACCGGCTCGGGCGGCACCACGATCGCCTTCGTCCATCCCAAGGGCACCGGCGGCGTGCTGGTGGAGCTTGTCGAGGAGGGCAGCGGCCACCGCAAGGGCATCTCGCCGGAAGAGCGCGGATAGCGAGCGCAAATAGCGAAGGGGGCAGGGGCCGGTCCTCCCCTGCCCCCCTCGCGCTTGCAGGCTACCGGATGGGGCCTTCTCCGGGCCACGACCTGGCGAGCGTACCCGATGAGATCGGGATCGTCACCCCCTGATTGATATCAGATCCATAGCGGCGCGACGAAATCCAGCAATGCCTCGTTCACCTGCGCGGGTTGTTCGAGATTCAGCAGGTGCCCCGCCTCCGGGATCTGGACGAACGTCGCATTCGGAATGCCGGCGGCCAGGGCGCGCCCCACCTCGGGCCCGAAGCGCTCGTCCTCGGTCCCGCACAGCACCAGCGTCGGGACGGTGATCGCCGCCAGCTCGGCGGTGACGTCGGGGCGGCGCGCCATGCCGCGCTGGGCGGCCGCGACCGCGGCCGGCTCCTGCTCGAGGAGCAGCTTGGTGACCTTCCGCACCAGGCCGGGACGCAGCCGGCGGGTGCTGGCGCCGAGCAGGGTCGGCAGCATCGCCTCTGGCAGGAAGGCGACGCCCTGGGCGAGCACCCGGTCGGCCATCTCGAGCCGGGCGGCGACCGCCTGCTCGTCGTCGGCGGTGGCCTTGGTGGCGGCGAGGACGAGCCCGCGCAGCCGGTCGGGGTGGCGGCGGGCGAAGGCGAACGCCACGTAGCCGCCCATGGAGAGGCCGCAGAGCACCACCTGGCCGAGGGCGCGCGCGTCGAGCAGCCGCGCGAGGTCGTCGGCCAGCAGCTCCATCTCGGCCACCTCGACCACCTGGTCGCGGGCGGCGCCGAAGCCGCGGAAGTCGGGGACGACCACCTGGTAGCCGTCGCTGAGGGCCTCCACCTGGGGCGCCCACATACGGCCGTCCAGCGGGAACGCATGCAGGAGCACCAGCGGTGGCGTGCCCTCCCCCTGGCTGGTGGCGGGCGGCACGGCAGCCTCGGTCATGAGCCCCTCCTTGCCCGGCGTCGCCGTCCTCCCCCCCTTCAGGCAACCCGACGACTGTAGGGCATGCGTGGCGATCTGGCCGAGAAACGGTGGAATGCCTGAGAGCGCTCTCAGGGAGCTGGCTGGATGCCCCACTCGGGCGGCAGCGGCGGGGCGGCGAGGCCGAGCAGGCCGAGGAAGCCCGAGAGGAGCCCGGCGGTGAAGCCCCAGACGACGGTGCCGTCGACGTTGAAGACCGGGCTGGTGGCGGCGGCGGGGACGCGCCGCGCCCTGATCGCCGACGGCGGCAGCAGGCGCGTCAGCGGGACCAGCTCGTGGTTGGCGGGGTCGGCGAGCTGGCGCAGCGTCGGCCGCAGGATCGCGGCCACCTCGGCCGGGTTGGGCCGCAGCTCGGCGCGGCCGTCCCACAGGCCGACGACGGGCAGCACGTCGAAGTTGCTGACCGACAGGTAGCTGCGGCCGAGGCTGCCGAGCACCCGCACCGCGCGCCGGTCGAGGCCGACCTCCTCCTCGGCCTCGCGCAGCGCGGCCGCGATCCCGTCGCGGTCGCCGGGCTCCACCCCACCGCCGGGCAGCGCGACCTGGCCGGCGTGGGTGCGCATGTGGTCGGGCCGCTGCACCAGGACCAGGCCGAGGTCGTCGGCGCCGTCGACCGGGGAGAGGGCGAGCAGCACCGCCGCGGGCACCCCGGTCGGGTCGGCGGCCGGCGCCACGAACGGCAGCCGGCCGACCCGGTCGATCAGGGAGTCGTCGGTCACCGGTCCAGCATACGGCCGTCCCGAGCCGCCAACGGGTCAGGCGCCCGCGGGCCGCTACCGGGCGAGGATGCCGCCGTCGACGACCACGGTGGTGCCGGTGATGTAGCTGCCCGCGTCCGAGGCGAGCAGCAGCAGCGCCCCGGCCATCTCGGCCGGCTCCCCCCAGCGCCCGAGCGGCACCTGGGCGACGATCCCCCGGGCCTGCTCGGTGTCCGACCACAGGAAGCGGGTCAGCTCGGTGCGCACCCAGCCGGGAGCCAGGCAGTTGACCCGCACGCCGAGCGGTGCGGCCTCGACGGCGAGGGTGCGGGTGAGGGCCACCACCCCCGCCTTGGCGGCGCTGTAGGCGGACATGGTGGGCGAGGCCTGGAAGGCCGCGACCGAGGCCACGTTGATGATCGCGCCGCCCTGGCCCATGTGCGGGATCGCCGCCCGGCAGCTCAGGAAGACCGCGCGCAGGTTGAGCGAGACCACCTTGTCCCAGCCGTCGCTCCTGATGGCGGCGACCGGGGCGGTGAAGCGCGAGCCGCCGGCCACGTTGACGAGCACGTCCAGCCGTCCGGTGGCCTCGACCGCGCGGGCCACGGCGGCCTCGACCGCCTCCTCGTCGGTGACGTCGGTGGTGACGACCTCCGCCGTTGGCGCGCCCGCGGAGCGGGCGGCCGCGGCGACCTTCTCCAGCTCCTCGGTGGAGCGGGAGGCCAGCACCACCGCGGCCCCGGCGCCCGCCAGGGTCAGGGCCGCCTGCTCGCCGATGCCCCGGCTGGCCCCGGTGATCAGCGCGGTGCGGCCGTGCAGGCCGAAGTCGGGCGCGGCCGTCACGGGCTGGTCCTGGTTTCGTCGCACATCGCCACCACGTCCTCCTCACCTCGCGACCGCGCGGCGGGAAACGAGCCGCCTGCGGAGCAGTGGCCCGACTCTACGAGAATGGGCGGCCTCGCGTCTCCCTCACCCCGGATGCCCCGCAGGCAGAGCGACCGCGGCCTCGGCATCGACTCGCGACAGTGGTGCGAGCTTCGCGGATGCCCCGCAGGCAGAGCGACCGCGGCCTCGGCATCGACTCGCGACAGTGGTGCGAGCTTTCACCGCCATGGCGAGGAGCTGGGTGGAGCGGGACGCGGCACTCGTCTGGCACGGGTTCACGCAGATGGCGACCTTCGCCGACAACCAGCCCGTGATCGTCGAGCGGGCCGAGGGCAACGAGTTGGTCGACGTCGACGGCCGCCGCTACCTCGACGGCATCTCCTCGCTGTGGGTCTGCACCCTCGGCCACCGCGCGGCGCTGCTCGCGTGCCTGCGCCAGCGGGTCGACCTGCTCGCCCCGGGCCACCCCTCCCCCATCGTCCCGGTGGTGCTCGGCGCCGACTAGGTCGTGCTCGTCGCAACCGCCGAGCTGGGCGCCATCAACGCCGTCCGGCTGGCCGCCGCCGCGTTCGCGCCGCGCCGGCCGCTGGTGCTGCTCAACCACTTCGACCCCGGCGACGAGCTGCACGCGGCCAACCTGGCCTGGCTCCGCCGCGTGGACGGCTTCGAGGTGCTCACCGGCCCCGCGGAGCTGACCGTCCGGCTGGCCGCCGGCGTCCCGCGACCCCGAGGCGCCCAGAGGCACTAGGCTTGCGGCCCCGTCCGACCGTGAGGAGCAACGATGACGCCACGGACCCTGCTCGCCGCCGCCGGGCACGCCGTGCTCGACCAGGGCCGCGACCTCGACGCCGGCGAGCTGGCCGAGCTGGCGGCCCTGGCCGACGAGGCCGTGCCGTCGCTCGCGGCCCTGGCCCACGAGGTACGCCTGGCCCGCTGCGGCCCCGCCGTCGAGGTGGAGGGCATCCTGTCCGCCAAGACCGGCGGGTGCCCGGAGGACTGCCACTTCTGCTCCCAGTCGGGGCGCTTCGAGACCAGTGTCCGCCCCACCGGCCTGCTCGACCTGGAGGACGTCCTCGCCGCCGCGCGCGAGACGGCCCGCCTCGGCGCCAGCGAGTTCTGCATCGTCATGGCGCTGCGGGGACCGAGCGACGCGGTGGTCGACCGGGTGCTGGAGGCGACCGCGCTGATCCGCGCGGAGACGGGCCTCAACGTGGCGGCCAGCCTCGGCATCCTCGACCGCGGGCAGGCCCGCCGCCTGGCCGAGGGCGGGGTGCACCGCTACAACCACAACCTCGAGACCGCCCGTTCGTTCTTCCCGCGGGTGGTCACCACCCACACCTGGGAGGAGCGCTTCGAGACCTGCCGGCTGGTGGTCGAGACCGGCATGGAGCTGTGCTGCGGCGTGCTGCTCGGCATGGGCGAGGGCGACGCCGAGCGGGTCGAGCTGCTCGGCCAGCTCCGCGAGCTGGCCCCGGCCGAGGTGCCGGTGAACTTCCTCAACCCGCGCCCTGGCACCCCGCTCGGCGACCGGCCCCTGGTCGAGCCGATGGAGGCGATCCGCTGGATCTCGCTGTTCCGCCTCGCTCTGCCCGGCACCATCCTGCGCTACGCCGGCGGCCGCGAGGTCACCTTGCGCGAGCTGCAGGCCCTCGGCCTCACCGCCGGCATCAACGCGCTGATCATCGGCAACTACCTCACCACCCTGGGCCGCGACCCGCACGAGGACCTGCGCATGCTCGCCGACCTGCGCATGCCCATCGGCGTCCTGTCGAAAGCCTTGTAATCGTGCCGCCACCCAGCTGGTGCGAGCACTGCGGCCGCCCGGCCGCCGACTGCGACGGCACCTGCCGCCGCCCCCTCGACCCACCCCGCTACTGCCCGTCCTGCGGCCGCCCCCGCCGCGTCCAGGTGACTCCCACCGGCTACACCACCCGCTGCGCCTGCGAGGGGCAGGTCACAGCAGCGCCTGGAACTCCTCGGCGCTGAGACCGGCCTGGCGCAGGACCGAGGCGAGCGTGCCGCGCTTCAGCTCGTGGTGGAGTGGGACGATGACCACCCGCCCATCCGGGTTGCGAAGCTTCTGATGGCTGCCGCGGGCGCTCACCGGGCGAAGCCGGCCTGTTCCAGCGCCTGGACTGCCGCCTTGCCGGATATGAGCGGCAGTGATGGACTCACGGGCTACGCCGATGCGTTGATTCGACCGAGGCGACGATCGGGTGGGGAAGGTCCACCACCGGCGTGTCCTCGAAATAGAGCTCGAGCGCCTCCCTGAGGTTGGCCAGAGCCTCTTCGATGCTTTCGCCCTGACTGGCCACCTCGACCTCGAGGCAGCGCGCCACGTACCAGCCGTCCTCGGGGGTGACAGCCGCGGTGAAGTGCGTGATGTTCGGCGCCGGATCCATGGTCCGCTCAGCGTAACGCCGGCGCGACCCACTGGCCACCATCGCCCACGAAAGCTGGGGATGACTCAGGAGCGCCCCTCGCGCTGGCGGGCGCGTTCCAGTTCGGCGTAGCGGCGTTCCCAGCAGGAGCGGTGCCAGT